>Ga0183096_1000001_pt1:0-177500 | contig 1170359 bp, 975 predicted proteins | sample Biomet5_FD_127791 | JGI IMG/M metagenome (GOLD analysis project Ga0183096, IMG submission 127791) | Microbial communities from bioreactor (seeded with sewage sludge) at LBNL, California, USA - Biofuel metagenome 5 (version 2) (version 3) | ecosystem: Engineered > Bioreactor >...
TTAAATGCCCTTGTCAGCAGACCTACTTCATCATTATATGATTCCGGTATATCTACATTTACACTTCCCTGTTCCAGCTTCTTTGATATCTTAGTTAGTGCTATTACTGGTTTGCTGATGATTTTTGCAACTAAAAATCCAAGTCCAATAGCAAATACAAGGCCTATTGCAATAAGCAATAATAATTGCATTTTAGTGGAACCGGCATTATCGGTGTTCTCTTTCTGCAAATCTTCAGCATATTGGGAATTTATATTAACAAGATTCTGCAAATATTCCTGGGCTCTTGCATAATTTTCCTGCCCTTCAGTTCTGGCTTTAAGCAAAAGCTTATCATCATCACTGCTGAGAGCATTTTTAATCTGCTGGCTGTTATTCTTGTATTCATCCCAATACCGGTTAAATTCAGTCAGCATTTCTTTTTCTTTATCTGTCAGTGGTAAATTCTCATATTCCCTGATGATTTTGTCAACGTTATTTGCAACCTGCATTGACTGGGATAAATAAGATTCCTTTGAAGCTTTATCCTCAAGAAATATGGCATATAATAAATCAATACGAACTTTGAGAAATTCGGAATTAGCATTGCCAAGGTTTTTGACAGGGATCATCCTGTTTTGATATAGTTCATCAGCATTACTGCCAATTGTACTAAGGCCGGAGTAACCGATCCATCCAATAAGTCCGGCTATTAACGCTACAACAGAGAACGCTCCCAACAACTTATTCTGAATCTTAAGATTATAGAACCATTTCATAGTTGTTCCTGATTTTAAGTTGGTTATTATTTAAAAATAAAAATGCGCCCCTCTGTACATCGGGTTTTATTGTTACAGCTAAACCGGTATACAGTATAATTTTCGCAAATGATTCTTTATACTTTAGGTCGATAGTTAATAAGTGCATAGTTTTTGTTTATAAGTGCAGGTTTAAACCGGTTAACAAAATTATAAAGCTATTATTGAAATGTTGATGAATGTGAATAATTATCTTATGGCGAGAGATGATAGTTTTTAGTCTGGCATCAGGGCAATAAAGACGAAATAGTAAATAGGTTTATATGAAATATAGTCAGGGGAACTCTAATAAGTTCCCCTGTGTAAATTATTATTTTTTTAGAATTGTGCTATTGATTTTTTCTGCAGGTATTTCTTTAGTACAGAAGAACCAGTCATAACACTTCATATCACTTTTTGATTCCATTCTTTCTTTTGCAACTCCGCAGGAACCTGCAGTAGGAACAATAACTTCATCACCCGGACGCCAGTCAGCAGGTGTAGCTACTCCAAATGTATCTGCTGTTTGCAAAGCAATAAGAACGCGGTAAAGTTCATCAAAGTTTCTTCCAAGGCTAAGCGGATAATATATTATTGTTCTGATGACACCCTGTGGATCAATAACAAAGACAGCTCTTACTGCTTTTGTACTGCTTTCACCAGGCTGAATCATTCCATATTTTTTTGCTACTTCCATGGTGATATCTTCAATGAGCGGGAATTTAACTTCAACGTTCTTCATACCTTTGTATTCAATCTTATCTTTAATTGTCCTTAACCAGGCAATGTGGCTGTAAAGGCCATCAACAGAAAGGCCGACCAGTTTGCAATTAGCTTTGGCAAATTTATCTTCAAGAGTAGCAAAAGTCATAAATTCAGATGTGCAAACCGGGGTAAAATCAGCAGGATGGCTGAAAAGAATTACCCAGCTGCCTTTATAATCGGCAGGGAAATTTATTTCACCCTGAGTTGTAACAGCTTTGAATTCGGGAGCTTTATCGCCAATACGGGGCATTGCTAAAACAGTGTTTTCTTCCATTATAATATCTCCTCTTATTTGAAGAATAATTAGTAAAAAAATCTAAATCATTTATATGTGGGATGAACAAATGTAGAATAAAGATTCGGGAGAAACACTAAAAAATTTAACTATTGATTGATAAATGGAAATCAATTGATTTCCTGCAAGCTGCTCTGAGTTATAACATACTTTAGAAAGGAGGGAATCGTGCAGATAATTTACGAATGAGTTGTAGTTGATTTGTATAAGCGCTTGAATGATATTCAAGAGGTCAGAGGCAATAAGAGGAAGTGTTTTTTGTTTACTTACCAGTTATAATTGCTTTAGCTCATCTTTAGTACTCATCCGGCAGCTCTTTCATCTGGCTGTAGGTAAATACAGGCCCATCTTTGCAGACATAAACACTGCCAACATTACATCTGCCGCATTTACCGAGTCCGCATTTCATCCTGTTTTCAAGAGTTGTAATTATGTTTTCTTCTTTAAAACCAAGCTTTAACATAACAGGAAGTGTCAGCTTTATAACAATAGGAGGGCCGCATATTATTGCAACTGAATTTTCTCCTGAAGGAGCAGCCTTTTCAACAACAGGAGTAACATATCCAATTTCGCCTTTCCAGTCAGGTGTTTCACCGCCCGGATCAACCGTGACAATTGTTTTTATATCAGGCATAGCCTGCCATGCAGTAAGCTCATCTTTATATACAAGGTCAGCTACAGTTTTAGCGCCGTATATTATTGTTATATCTTTAAACTGATCTCTTAAATCAAGAGTGTTCCAGATAATACACCTTACCGGGGCAAGTCCTATCCCACCGGCAATAAAGACAATATTTTTTCCTTTCATTTCTTCAAGAGGGAAGTAATTGCCATAAGGCCCGCGCAATCCTATAGTATCACCAACATTTAGCCTTCTTAAAGCGTTTGTTACTTTCCCTGCGGCTTTAAATGAACATTCAAGGTAGTCCATACGGGTAGGTGATGACGCTATACAGAAGGTACACTCGCCTTCGCCAAATACTGAATACTCAGCAAACTGGCCTGCTTTAAATGAAAAATTATTTTTTATACTTTCATCTTTAAATTGAAGTTTAAATGTTTTGATGTCAGGAGTTTCATCCACTATATCAATTATTTTCATTAATTCGGGTTTGTATATATTCATTTGAAGCTCTTTAAATTCTGGTTTCAGCTATATTATTTATATCAGAAAGAATATCAGATATACTTATTCCAACAGGGCATCCGCGGGAACAGCGGCCGCAGCCAGTACATAATATTTCATCAAAGCGGTCTTTATAATATTTAAACTTATGCATAACGCGCTGGCGGTATCTCTTATCCTGATCATTTCTTGGGTTATGCCCGGAAGCATGTTTGGTAAACAAACCAAACTGGCAGCTATCCCAGTTTTTAACTCTTTTGCCGCAGGAACCGCTGCAATTTTCATCAACAATATCAAAGCAGTGGCATGTTGGGCATGCATAGGCGCATTTTGCACAGCCAAGGCAAAGCTCACCGGGTTTATTCCAGAATTCACTGTTGAATCCGGTATCAAGCCATTGCTTAACAGTATCATATTCAAATTTATTATCGGGGCCGGGAAATGCTTTTGGTTGTATTTCGTCCTTAACAGCTGCCTGCATTATAACAGGGAACTGATTGCAGAAGTTCTTTCCCTTTTCAGTTATTGTCTGCAGCAGGTACTCATCATTGTTTAAGGGAGTAAGAAATGCATCTGAGCCTTTTGTGCTGTCAGGCGCAATACCAACAGAGGTACAGAAACAATGTTCGTCTTTATACCTGCAGGCTAAACCAAATACAATAGTGTTTTCTACCCTGTCGTTAAAAAAATCGTCTTTGTAATCCCAGTTGAAAACCTTAGATAAAACGGGAACCGAAGCTGTATCACAGGGCTTTGCTCCAAAGATAACAACCTTGTTTTCAGGTAGTTTTGTGTCCGTAATTGTAACGCCGTCAATATCTTTTTTGAAATAAAAAAGAGTATCATTTTCAGGGAAGAAGAACTCTTTCACGGAAATGTCAGTTGGATGTGCTGAAGGATTTAACACCAATTCTTCGGGCTGTTTAATTGCTTTGTAGTTCTTTCCGTTTGAGGACTGGCCTACAACAATAAAGTTCAATTTCAGCATATCTGAAACAAGTTTTTGTACATTCTGTATATTTAACTTATACTGTTCCATCCTCAATCCTATTTGATGAAATCTTCTTTATCTTTTATGTCAAAAGTACCTATTAACGTAGGCTCTGAAGCGTTCATGCCGTGCCTGTAGTTAAACTCTTTACCTGCAAGCATTCCCATTTTACGTGTAAGCAGGGAGATAGGAATATCCATTGGGCAGGCGCGTTCGCATTCATGGCAGCCAATACATCTGCCTGCCATGTGAAAAGCGCGTATTATATTCCATGCAAAATTGCCTCTTTCAGTAGCTCCTGTTTCAATCCACTGTGGGTTCGACTTTTCAACTATACATTGCTCGCAATAGCATAACGGGCATGCCTGTCTGCATGCATAGCATTTAATACACTTATCAAATTCTGCCTGCCAGAAGTCCCATCGTTCTTCCGATGTCATACTATCAAGCTTTTGCATTAGTGTAAGCTGAGTATCTTCAGGCATAGAAAAATCATGAAGTTCACCAACAAGAACATCATACTCATGCGGTGTGCGAATCTGGCAGTATTTACATTTTACCTGTGTGTTGTCTTTGCTAAAAGGTTCAGATGTATCTTCAACAACACCATTGCAGTTAACACCAATGATAAAAACATCATCGCGTTTCAACTGGTTTTCCTGTACCAGCGCTATTACAGCCCTTACATCACACCCCTTTGCCACTATAGCCGGCTTACCCTGCTTCATCAGGTTTTTATGTGTAAGGTATACAGCAAGATTATTTACAGAATGGTTGTTGAATACAAGTCTGTCTGCATCATCTTCATTGCGTGCAATAAAAGGCTTTGCAGTACCATTTATACCATTAGTATAGCCGATAATAAAATCTGCTTTTTTATTCCGTAGAGCGTCTTTTGCTGCATCAATTAAGCTGTTCATATTACTCTTTCATTATTCGGCAGATTCGGTGATTTTGTTAAAATTAAGAGGACTAATTGCTTTATAAGCATTAAAAGGGCCTTTTTCACGCACTGTATCAATTACATTATTTATTACATCAACCCATTTTTTACCTTCTGAAGCAGACACCCACGAAAAAAAGAGCCGTGAAGAATCAATTCCGGTGTAATCGAGAAGTTCTTTAAAGAATATCCAACGTCTGCGGGCATGAAAATTTCCGGCGTTGTAATGACAGTCACCCGGATGGCATCCTGATATAAGTACGCCGTCTGCACCATTTTCAAACGCTTTTATTATGAATACAGGGTCAATTCTGCCGGTGCATGGTACACGTATAAGCCTTGCATTGGGCTGCTGTTTCATACGGCTTGTGCCTGCAAGGTCTGCCCCGGTGTAAGTACACCAGTTACAAACAAATGCAACTATCTTTGGTTCAAAATCATTCATGTTTATACCTCAGCAAATGCCAATATCTGGGCATATATTTGTTCATCTTTGAATCCCACTAACTCAACTGATTTGGACGGGCAGGTAGCATTACAGGTACCACATCCCTGACACAGTCCAGTATTAACATGTGCCACAGTTTTAACCAGGTTATCCTGCCTATTGCGTATCTCTTTAACTTCTATTGCGTTATAAGCGCATGCCTTCTGGCAGTAGAAGCAGCCGGCACATGTTTGTTCATTTACTTTAGCAATAACAGGCTCACGTTCAAGCATGTCAGAGCCGAACAACACCAGTGCTTTGGCAGCAGCAGCCGAAGCCATAGCTACTGATTCAGGAATATCACGTGGTGAATGGCAAGCACCTGCAAGGAATATACCGCCGCTGCTGGTTTCAACCGGACGCAGTTTCGGATGAACTTCCTGCATAAATCCATGTTTGTCATACGGTACTCCCAGCAGTTGTGACAGCTTTGGTGCTTCATCCTGCGGTATCATTGCAGTTGCAAGTACAACAAGGTCCGCATCAATTTCCACCCTCACTCCTGCAATAGTGTCTTCACCCTTTACAATCAGTTTGCCATCCTGTTCGTATATTTTTGAGACACGCCCGCGGATATAATTTACGCCGTCTTCTTCAATTGCGCGGCGTACAAACTCTTCATACATTTTACCGCCTGAGCGAATATCCATATAAAAAACATAAGCCTGACCATTATGGACCTTATGTTTGTACAGCATAGCATGTTTTGCTGTATACATACAGCAAATTTTACTGCAGTAAGAAAATCCTTTTGATTCATCACGGGAGCCAACACACTGAATAAATACAACTTTTTGCGGTACTGATTTATCAGACGGGCGGAGTATTTCGCCTGAAGTAGGGCCGGAAGCACTGGCAATTCTTTCAAACTGGAGGCCGTTTATAACATCTTTAAAAGCTCCATAGCCATATTCACCGTAACCCTTATAAATGCTTTCTTCAGGTTTCTTATCTATAGTATATAGTTTATAACCGGTTGCAACAATTATTGCCCCGACCTCTTCTTCAACAAAGGTATCCTGCTGCTCAAAATCAATTGCATCTCTGCCGCAGACTTTTTTACACATACCGCATTTGCCATTCTTAAAATATGTACAGACTGACCTGTCAATAACGGGTATGTTGGGAACAGCCTGGGGGAATGGAACATAAATGGCTGAACGTGTTGTCATTCCTTCTTCAAATTCACTAAGCGCATTTTTCTTAATGGGGCATTTTTGAACGCACAAGCCGCAGCCTGTACATAAATCATCATTTATTGAACGAGCTTTCTTCTTTATAGTAACTTTAAAGTTACCTATGAATCCTTCAACATTTTCTACTTCAGAGTATGACATCAGTTTTATTTTTGGATGCTGATATACTTCAACCATACGCGGGGTAAGTATACACTGCGAACAGTCAAGAGTAGGAAATGTTTCAGAAAGCTGGCTCATGTGGCCGCCAATAGAAGGTTCTTTCTCAACAAGTATAACTTCAAAGCCTGCATTGGCAATATCAAGAGATGCCTGTATACCGGATATACCACCGCCAATTACAAGCGCACGTTTTGTTACAGGTACCTGTATAGGAATAAGCGGCTCATTATATTTTACTCTTTCAACGGCAGCATGCATAAGGTCAATTGCTTTTGCAGTTGCAGAGGGAACATCATCATGAATCCAAGAGCAGTGCTCGCGCAGGTTTGCAATTTCAACCATGTAAGGATTAACACCTGCACTGTTACATGCTTTGCGGAAAGTTTTTTCGTGCATGTGAGGTGAACAGGAGCCAACAACAACAGCATCAAGGTGTTTATCTTTAATTGCCTGCTTGATAAGATTCTGCCCGGGGTCAGAGCACATGTATTTGTAATCTTCAGAATGAACTACGCCTGGTATTTTATTCATTGCTGCGGCAACAGCAGCGCAGTCAACAGTTTTACCAATATTTTCGCCGCAATGGCAGACAAATGTTCCTATTCTCATACAGCAGCCTCTGCGGTTTGTAGAGCGGATATTTTTGATTTGATAACAGGCAGCGGGTTTATATAATGCAGGTTTAATCCAAGTTTGTTATAATCAATACCCAAAGCAATTCCGACAAGCTGGCTAAGGTAAATAACCGGAATTGATTTCTGCCCGACATTATGTTTAATAATATTTAATTGGCGCATATCCAGGTTTGAATGGCACATAGGGCATGCTGTAATAATTATATCTGCGCAATGCTGTGCTGCATCATCAAGAATATTTTTGCCCAGCTTTTCAACTATACCTGTATGAGGTATAGAGTGAGAAGCGCCGCAGCACTCAGTTTTAAAATTCCATTTTACAGGAGAAACTCCCAGTGCGGTTATTATTTCTTCCATAGATGAGGGATCTTCTGCATCATCAAAATTCAGAATATCAGAAGGACGGAGAAGGAGGCAGCCGTAATAACATGCTGCATTAAGTCCTTTAAGACTGACAGCAATTTTTTCTTTTATCTTTTCAAGCCCGATTTCATTAAAAAACTGAACCAGGTTACTTACCCGGGGAATCTTATTTATTTTCTCTTCAATAAGATCTTCTGTTTTAGCTTTCAAGACACTGTCATTATTCAATTCATGTCCTGATACAGCCAGCCTGTTAAAACATGCAGCGCATGGAGCAACAACGTTATCAAAGCCCTGTTTGTCTGCAAGGACAAGGTTTCTTGCGGGCAAGGCAACAGACAGAAGATGATTTGTTCCGTGAGCAGATGAAGCACCGCAGCATGACCAGTCATTTATTTCTTCAAAACTGATACCAAGAACTTTAACAACTTCCCTGATAGAAAGGTCAAATTCTTTTGCAGTTTCGCTTAGCGAACACCCGGGATAATATCCAAATTTCATTATTTATCCTGTCCGGATATTTTATCTATAATTTTATTTACAGCGTTTTTATTTTCTATATTATGAGGCAGCAGAGATATCTTTCCTTTAAGAAATGTTGAAGGAGCAGCATCAACATCCTGCAGCAGGTCACCGGTAGCAAGTTTATAATCAATAAGCATCCCAAGTTCATAGCTTCTGCCATGACTTTTAATCTGTTTTAAAAAAGCAGTATGGAATTTTTTTACTTTAGGATCAGCAGGCTTTATGTTTTCTTCAATTGAAATTTGCCTCATTGCATCCATAAACTTAGCAAGGTCGAAATTTTTAGGGCATCGGCTGCTGCAGGTCTGGCATCCGGCACATATCCATATAGTTGATGAGCTGAGGGCTTCTTTATACATTCCAAGCTGAACCAGACGTACAACCCGGTTAGGAGGTACAGACAGATAATCTCTGACCGGACACCCGGCAGAACATTTGCCGCACTGGTAACATTGTGAAATATGCTGGGAAGTTATTTCTTTAATCCGCCCGGGAACAGAATCCAAATGTGCAGTCTGCATTTATCCATCCATTATTTAGAAAGATCTTACAGTCATGAATTTTTGTTCATGGTATTTTTGCGGTTTCATAAAGCATACCACAAGTTGTGCTGGAGCTGCGTAAAAAAAACTGGAGTTTTGGTTAAATTTTTAAATTTAAGGAATGGTAATATTTGTTAATTGTTTAATTTATTTATCAATAATGGAAATATAAATTTGCGGAATTTAGAAATAGGAGTATTGTGTTGATATTTGTCAAATAAGAAAGAAACCCGGTAAAAAGCCAGTTGGCAATAAGGCAGTAGGCAGTTGGCAAAAAAAGCAAGTAAGCAAAAAGGCAAGTAGGCAATTGGTAAAAGACAAGCAGGCAAAAAGGCAATATGCAATAAGCATAAATGCAGATTCACCCGGACGAAATCTTTACTGCTATGTTATGTTAAAAGAAGCTAAGTTATTTTAAAGGGAACATTCAGTTGGAAAAAATGTAAAAACGGCGGCTAATGTTTTAAGTATTTATTTTTTATCATATTTTAAGACAGCAGTCGGGAAAAGTTTACAGTATACCAGGTTAATTAAAACAGAGGATACAAAAGATGAAGTACAGAAAAATAGGTAATTCAGATCTTTCTCTTTCAGTTATTACATTTGGTTCATGGGCAGCAGGGGGATGGATGTGGGGCGGTATTGAAACCAATGATTCCGTTAATGCCATACATGCTGCTTTTGATGCAGGTATGACCTCTATAGATACAGCGCCTGCTTACGGACAGGGGTTGAGTGAAGAAATTGTAGGCGAGGCTGTAAAGAGTCTTGGGCGTGATAAAGTCCAGATAATAACTAAATTTGGATTAAGATGGGATTCCACAGAAGGCAAGTTTTACTTTTCAAGTAAGGGGAATGACGGCAAAGATGTTAATATGTACCGTAACGGTTCGAAGGAGAGTATAATAAAAGAATGTGAAGACAGTCTGCGCCGCCTTCAAACAGATTATATTGACCTTTACCAGATACACTGGCCGGTTGATGAAACCCCGATACAGGAAACTATGGAAACGGTGGACATGCTTATAAAGCAGGGTAAGGTTCGTTATGCAGGTGTATGTAATTACAGTGCGGAACAGGTGAGCGAGGCAAGCAAATATGTTAATATAATTTCTGACCAGGTACCATATAGTATGCTGTTAAGAAATATTGAAGATGAACTTGTTCCTTATACTATTAAGAATGATAAGTCGATACTTGCTTACAGTCCGTTGCAGCGCGCGGTATTAACAGGGAAAATAAAACCAGGGCATAAATTTAGCGGGAATGACCATCGTGCGGGATTATCTTATTTTAAAGATGAAAATATTAGAATGATTAATGCTTTCCTGGAAAATATAGAGCCAATTGCAGAAGATAATAGTATTACGCTGGGACAGCTTGTACTTGCATGGACTATACAGCAGCCCGGAATTACGATTGCCCTTGTTGGCGCACGTAATCCCAAACAGGCTCTTGAAAATGCTGCAGCAGCCAATATTAAATTAGACCCGGATGAAGTAAGTTTTATTAACTCTGAACTGGATAAACTGGAACTGGTTAAATAATATTGCCAGTTTTCACCGGGATTAAAAATATTTAAGGGGATGCGAATTTTGTGCATCCCCTTAAATTATAAAAGATGTTTTAACCATTCATCATAATTTTTATCAAGCTGTTACCACATCCTATATAAATAATTCTCAAATTAGTATTTTAACGACTGTATTTATTTAATCTGAACAATATCGGGGAGTCTGTGTGCTAAAAAACCACTTTAAGATAGCTTTCAGGAACCTGTTAAGGCATAAAGTATTTTCATTTATAAATATTGCAGGGCTTGCAATAAGCATGGCGGCATGCATCCTGATTTTGCGTTATGTACATTTTGAAATGACATACGAAAGCAGTAACAGGAATGCAGACAGCGTATACAGGGTACAGGTAAACAGGTACCAGAATTCTGAGCTTCAGTTTAAAAGTGCCCGCTCATATCCGGGATTGTACAGGCTGATTAACAACAGTATCCCTGATATAAAATATTCTACACGGCTTTACCCGGAAGACTGTCTGTTTAAGTATGGCGAAAAGAAAATAAGCGGACAGTCTGTTTTGTGGGTTGATGACCCATTCTTAAAAATATTTGACATACAGCTTGTTAAAAAAACATCGGCAGAGCCGCTCAAAAATACATTCTCTACAGTTATAACAGAGACTGCTGCCAGAAGATTTTTTGGAAATGAGAATCCTATAGGCAAAACTATAATACTTAATGAAGGTGTTCCGTTCATTGTTAACGGGGTATGCAAAGACTATCCTGAAAACACCCATTTTAAGTTTGACTTTCTTCTTAACATGAATACAATTGGTGCGCTGGATGGTTATGAGGTTATTAATACTATTTATTATAACTGGGCATATAATTATATAATGCTGAAGCCGGGTTCAGATTCGAAACTTGTGGAAAGGAAACTTGCTGAAATAATAAATACACACTTTACTTATCTTTCAGAGAGCAACAGTAAAGTAAATCTTCTTCTGCAGTCCCTTAAGGACATTCATCTGAAATCTGATTTGAGTGAAGAGATTGCACCAAACGGAAGCATGAGTACGGTTTATTATTTGCTGGTAATAGCTTTTCTTATACTGGTTATTGCATGGATTAACTTTGTTAATCTTACAACCGCACGTTCACTTGAAAGGGCGCGCGAGGTTGGTGTAAGGAAGGTTATTGGCGCTAACAGGGGGCAGATTATAAAACAGTTTTTGTTTGAAACCTCTATTGTGAATATGACAGCATTTATAATAGCTGTAATAATTTCGGAGCTGCTTGTACCGTATGTAAGTGACCTTACTTCGCATAATTTAAGTATTACAAATGTATCAGGTTCAGTGTTCTGGTTTTCTGTACTTGTTGTTTTTGCTGTTAGCGGAGCTGCAGCGGCATTATACCCCGCAGTATTATTATCGTCATTCAGGCCTGCTGATGTTATAAAGGGAAAACTTGGCAGGAGAGGAAAGGGGCAGATTCTAAGGCGTGTTTTGATAATATTCCAGTTCGCTTCAGCAACAGTTTTAATAACTACTACTATAATTATAAGCAGGCAGATAGAGTATGTCAGCGGGCTTTACCCGGGTTTCAGCAATGAACAGGTACTTGTAATAAATACACCGAGATCGTTGATAAATAACCCTGCGCGTGTACAGTATTTTGACAGGTTCAAAACACTGCTTAAAGAAAATGCCGCTGTGAAAAATGCTTCAGCATCGGATGTGGTACCGGGGAAGGAAATAGTATCGCACATTGAAAATTTTGCAAAGCTGGGTTCGGAGTCAAAGAGCATTTCATTTTCAGGTGTTAATGCAGAGTGGGATTTGTTTGATGTACTTGGAATCCGCTTTGCAGCAGGGAGGGCTTTTTCAAAATATTATCCTTCTGATTCATCTTCAATAGTAGTAAATGAATCAGCATGCAAAATGCTTGGGTTTACTTCACCTGCTGATGCAGTAAATAATTTTGCTGTTAATCTTAGTAATAATGTTAAATACCGCATAGTCGGCGTGGTGAAGGATTATCACCAGGAGCATTTTAAAAAATCAGTTGAGCCTATAATATACTTTCCGGGGCACGGTTACCAGTTTGGCTATTTCCCGGTTAAGCTTTACACCCGTGATTTTCCGGCCGCAGTAAGTTTTATCAAACAGAAGTGGGAAGAGGTATACCCCTCGGATCCTTTTGACTATTTCTTCCTGGATGAATTTTTTAATGCCCAATACCAGAGTGACCGGCAATTTGGAAGTATAGTTTCTATATTTTCATCACTGGCAATATTTATTGCATTGATGGGGCTGTTGGGGTTATCCTCTTTAATGACTATACAGCGTACAAAGGAAATTGGTATAAGAAAAGTCCTTGGAGCTTCAGTGCCGATGCTGTTATTCCAGCTTGCCAAAGAGTTTATTATTATGATTGCACTATCTTTTATTGCGGCATGGCCTTTAATTTATTATTTGATGAACGGCTGGCTGGGAAGTTTTTCGGAAAGTATATCTATGGGCCCGTTGTATTTTATTGTTCCTGCTGTTTTTATACTGACAGTTTCTGTTGGAGTAATAATTTCACAGGCATTTAAAACGGCCAGGGAGAATCCGGTAAAGTCGCTTAAGTATGAATAGAACTTGAAAGGCAAGCTTTCAGCAAGCAGTTTGGCAGTCTGTAAAAAAGCAAGTTGGCAATAAGGAGTATTTAGCAAGCATAAACAAAGATTGATGAAAGAGAATTCATTTATGTGCTATCATCAAAAGAAAAGTTGAAATCCTCCGGAATTATTTAAGTATTTATGGAAGCATTTACTACCCGTGTTTCAATCCTGCAGGATTGAGGAGTGAAGATACCTGTAATAGTTTGTGGAGGATTGGCTTTGATGTTTTTATAATTTTAAAAAAGAAATTAAGCCAAACTATAGCTATTTCTTCTTTTTGGGTTCTTCGACAACTTTTGCCTGAGTTAGCTGGGCTTCAACTCTTTCCGGCAAAAGGTTATACATTGAACCTGAAAACATATCAACAATCCAGCCGGGTATAAATCCGTTAAATACATTCATCCAAACCCAAGCAGACATTTTTGTGGTTAATTGGATCTCATAAGGATCATATCCATCAAGTTCAAACCTGACAATGTGATTATCCCCTCTTTGAAGGTTAACTCTCTGGGGCGATGTACCGAATTTATTTCCGTCAATAGTAATTTTTGCATTAGGCGGAGTAGAATTTAGCTCAACCATTTGGGTTGAGGTATTAAAAACTGTTGAACAGCCTGAAAGTATGACTGTAATTATTGCGACTATTAATATATAGATATTTTTCATTCTTAAATTCACTTTATCAGTGAAATTATCGAAAAAAAACTCTGGTTATTTAGGGTGAAATAAGATAACAGCCTGGCGGGAGGTTTTATTATCTGGCGGAAGGAAGGTTATCCATTATTATCAAGGAAATTAATAATCTTATATAATTGTCCTTTTAGGCTAAGGAGTTCTTCCACAGTAAATTTTTCAGAAACCAGTTTTTCACCTAATTTAGATGGAATTTCAGCGGCATCATGTTTTAATTCTTTTCCTTTTTCTGTAAGGCAGATTTTTACTTTCCTCTCGTCTTTTTCAGAACGTGTCCTGGTGATTAGTTTTTGCTTTTCCATTCGTTTCAATAGAGGTGTAACGGTGTTTGTATTAAGCAGAAGCTGCGAAGTTATTTCGTTTACAGTTCTGCAGTCATTTTCCCAAAGGACAAGCATTACAAGATACTGTGGATAAGTTATCTTCAGTTTTTCAAGGAAAGGCTGGTATTCTCTAATTACCAGCCTTGAAGCTGCGTATAGGGGGAAGCAAACCTGACTGCTTAGTTTTAAATGATCGTAATTCAATTAAAGTAACCTGTTTGATTTTTTTAATAATCTAAAAATAATATTATAATCAGAATTAAACTTCAGATGCCGGGTTTTCAGGTAAATATTTAATTAGTTCCTGCTCAATTTTTTCTGGAGTAGTAACGGGGGCATAGCGTTTTACAGGATTACCGTTTGAGTCAATAAGAAACTTGGTAAAGTTCCATTCAATTCTGCTGCCAAGCAGTCCCTTTAATTCTGATTTAAGGTATTTAAATAGGGGATGAGCATTAGACCCATTAACCTCAACCTTAGAAAACATTGGGAAAGTAACTCCATAATTTATCAGGCAGCCTTCAGCAATTTCCTTTTCAGTACCGGGTTCCTGGCTGCCAAACTGGTTGCAGGGAAAACCAAGAATTACCAAACCTTTGTCTTTGTATTTTTTATAAAGATTTTCAAGTCCTTCGTATTGCGGAGTAAAGCCGCACTTACTTGCAGTATTAACTACAAGGATAGTTTTGCCTTTGTAGTCAGACATATTTAGTTTTTTACCCTGAAGAGAAACAGCATTGTAGTTATAAAATTCGTTATTCATTTTATTTCCTCGTTTATCGTTAAAGATTATATCGTAAACGATATAAATATAAAAAGAATGTTGCAAGTTTTCAAGAAGTTTATCACCTTTATACTGGTAATTTGTTTATAAAGTCAAAAATTAATGGTTGTAAGCTTTAATAGTACTTACAAAATTTTTACGTGTAGTATATAGTAAAAGGAAACAACTGCCTAATAAAAATATGCATATATATACATTAATTGCATAAAATAATTATTTAAATAGAAATAATAAGTGTTATTAATGAGAATCATGCATAAATATCAGTAAAGTCAATTCACAATTAAAAAAAATAACACTAAGTTATAGTTACTGCGCGAAAGAGAATATTTAATTGATTGGGGGGCATTTATAAAAGCATTTCTATAATATGCCCCTTTTTAATTTCAAAATGCGATAAGAGATTAAATAAATCTAAAATAAGGAGAAGCTAATGAAATATTTGTTTACTGTTTTATCAATTTTTGTGCTGGCATATACTGCAAATGCACAGAAGTTTGATTGGGAATGGCAAAATACAAAGCCACAGTCAAATAATATAAATGATGTTGCTAGTCTCACTTCATCAAAATTAGTAGCTGCCGGTGATGCGGGAACAATACTAATATCCAATGATGGTGGAACAACCTGGAATTATCAGCAGATCGATTTTACAGCCAGAGACCTTACTGCATTATACTTTCTTAATTCCAGTACCGGTTTTGTATGCGGTGATGGCGGATTAGTAATGAAAACGGCTGATGGTGGAATAACATGGACTGAATTAACCACCGGAGCTACAGAAAAACTATGGGATATTGAATTTATAGATAATAATACCGGTTATGCAGCAGGTGCAAGCGGTGTGGTTATAAAAACCACAAATGGCGGTACAAGCTGGTCAACTGTTACAACCCCAATTACCAATACAGTTTATGCCATCTCCGCAAAAAGCGCTGATAATGTTCTTTTAGGTATAAGTTATAGCAGCGGTACTACTGATTTAATTTTACGTTCTACAGATAACGGGGCTACCTGGGCAAGTGTAACACCTTCAGGATTTGCTTCTTCAATTTATGCTATATCATTTGCAGATAATACAACTGGTTACGCATTTTGCAGCAGTGCTAAAGTATTAAAAACTACTGATGGCGGTGCAACTTTTACTGAAATAAAAGACTTTGGGGATGGTTCAGCTTATTCAGGATATTTTACTTCAGCAACAACAGGTTATGTTCCTGTTGGCGGAGTTGTGAATATTACAACTGATGGCGGTGCAACATGGTCATCAGCTACAGTATCTAACAAGAATCTTCGTGCCGCAGTTGTATCATCAGCCGGAATTATTACAGCCGGAGATTGCGGGCTTATATTCGGATCGTCAGACAATGGAACTACATGGGCTTCAAAAGTAACATCAGTTACTGCAGATCATCTAAAGAAAATTGTTGCGTTAGATGATAATACTTTACTTGCTGTTGGCGGTTCAACTACAACAGCCGATAGTACCGGGTTTGTATTAAAAACAACAGATGGCGGTGCCAACTGGGCAAAGATGGACTACAACTTTAAGTTCCAGGTTTATTCACTGGCTGTACCAACTGCAACAACCTGGTATGCAGGTACCGGCGACAATAAAATGTTTAAAACCACAGATGCAGGTGCTACCTGGACATTACAGACAACACCTATCACCGGTACAACACATGATTTTTATGATATAAAGTTTATTGATGAAAATACAGGATATGCTGTAGGTGCAAGCGGCAAGATAATAAAGACAACAGACGGCGGTGCTAACTGGACAAGTGTTACAAATCCATTTGGAACAAGCATAATTTATGCCTGTGCTCTGTTTGATGCACAAACTTTAATTGCAGTTGGAGCAGGCCCAAATGTTCAGAAAACAACAGACGGCGGTGCTACATGGACTGCTTTGACAATTAATGCACCGGGAATTCCATTTAGTATAAAATTCAAGGGTAACTTTGGAGTTATTGCTGCATTTGCAAGCAAAGTTAACAGCATTGCAGTAACAAAAGACGGTGGAGATACCTGGACTTATGTTGGTTCACCATCCAATACTACTGTAAGTGCATGGGCAATAGCAATTAAGGACACAAATTCATTCTGGGTAGCTGATGGCGGCGGAAGTGTAGCATATACAACTGACGGCGGTGTAAACTGGGTTGCTGCAAAATCACCTTCAGGTAATATTATTTATGATTTTGCTGTAAGCGGCGGAAATATGTGGATGTGCGGTAACAACGGAGCAATAATAAAAGGATATCTTGACAGTACAGTTCCTGTTGAGCTTACTTCATTTGCTGCAAGTGTAAAGAATAATAAAGTTGTTGTTGCATGGCAGACAGCTACAGAAACAAATAATAAAGGGTTTAACCTTGAGCGTAAAGCTTCAGGTTCAGACTGGAAAAATATAGCGTTTGTTGCCGGCAAGGGAACAAGTTCAGAGGCTTCATCATACGTATATGAAGACGCAGCAGCAGCAGGTAAGGTTTATTACAGACTGAAACAGATTGATTATGACGGAACATATAAATATTCAGACGCTATTGAAGTTGATGTAACAGCTCCTGCAAAATTTGAGCTTTCACAGAATTATCCTAATCCGTTCAACCCAACTACAACAATTAAATACTCTGTGCCACAGAAAGAGAATGTAACTCTTAAAGTATTTAACGTACTTGGAAAAGAAGTAGCAGTTCTTGTAAATAGTGTTCAGGAAGCAGGCAGCTATAATGCTAAATTTGATGCTTCTTCATTATCAAGCGGTGTTTATTTCTATGAACTTTCAGCAGGAGTAAACAGAAGCTTTAAGAAAATGATACTTATAAAATAATTATTAACTTGTAATCTTTTATAATAAGGCATAGCTGAAAGGTTATGCCTTATTTAATTATCAAAAAAAAACAATGCCTTATACCCGATTTACTTTACTTCTTATATTAATGCTGGCAGTTGCCGGCGTAATCAAACCTCAATCCGGCAATGCAGTTATATCCGGTAAAATAACAGATGAGCAGGGAGTTCCGCTTCCATTTGCCAATGTTATTATTAAAGAAACAAATAACGGAGCGGCTGCGGATAAAGACGGCAATTATAAAATACTTGCGCGTCCCGGTGAATATACACTTGAGGCGTCTTTTATTGGTTATGAAAAATCATCAGTACAAATAAAAGCTGCTTCCGGCAAAGCAAATGAAGTTGATTTTAAGCTTAAGAGTATTTCATTTGAGATAGGCGGTATAGTTGTAACTGCCGATAATGAATTTATTCCTATCTCTCCTGAAACAAAAACAAAAGTTACCTCGGGTGAAATTGAGCATATACAGGCATCAAGTTTAAATGATGTAATGGAACTTACTCCGGGCGTTAAGACAACAAATCCAACGCTGAATTCAGTTGAACAGGCAAGTATACGCGGCGGAGAATCAATAGGTACACAAATTATAATGGATGGTGTTCCTGTTTCAAACAGCGCAAACCTGCAGGTTGGTATTGGGTATTCTTCTGCAAACAGCGGAGTGGATTTAAGATCAATACCGGCGGAAAATATTGAGGAAGTTGAGATTGTCCGCGGTATTCCTTCAGCTCAATATGGTGACCTTGCTGATGGTTTAATGCTTGTTAAAACAAAAGCGGAAGCACATGCACCAAGATTAAAAATAAAATACAATCCTAATTTATATGAGTTTAATTTAAGCAGCGGCGTTAAATACGGTGAATGGGTATTAAACGGCAATATTAACGTTGCTACATCAGACAGGGATGAACGCATAAGCGGTGACGGCTATACAAGAATAGCGCTTCAGCTTAATGCAGAAACCCGTGATGATAACAGCCAGTTTAAGAACATTTTATATGTAACACGTGCGTTTGATGAAAAAAAAGAAACTCCGGGTTATGCTTTAAGAGATGCCTGGTATAACAGGGATCTTGAATTAAAGTATACCGGTGATTATACTTACGCATTTTCACCATCATCAGAATTTAATACAAAGTTTTCTGCTGCATTTACTAACCAGGATTCTTACACACAGCAGATTGTATCAAGAGATAATATAGTAATTTCAGACAGGCTTACTGAGGGTTCACAGGAAGGTATAATAGTATTTGGTTCATACCTTGGCCGGAAATGGATTAAGGGTAAAGCATGGAACCTGTATGCTGATGCGAATTATAAACAGAGAGTATTTACAGGGGAATACCTTCATACACTTGTAGGTGGTATTGAATGGAAAGATGACTTTAACAAAGGAAAAGGTATTCAGTTTGACCCTTTATATCCGCCATCATTAACAGTACCTACACCAAGGTTAAGGACTTATGATGACATTCCATCATTCCATACTGTAAGTATTTATCTTGAAGATAAAATAACAGGCAACTTATGGCGTCCGTTTACATTGCAGGCTGGTTTCAGGTATGAAGTTTACCGTCCTGACGGGTTTGATATAAAAGGATTATGGGGAAAAGGCGATTTTATAAAATCACATAACGGAAGTTTCCTTAACCCAAGAATTAATTTTTCTTACAATCTTGCTGAGGAAACCCAGTTGAGATTAAGTTATGGTATTACCTCAAAAGCACCACCTCTTGGAATGGTGTTTGCCCAGAATAAATATTATGATTATGTAGATACAAGTTCAGTAGTTAATGCGTCATATCCTGACAGTAATTTTTCAATTATATCTACGTTTATCAGGCCGCAGGCAAATCCGGATATAAAGGCGTACAAGCAGAGGAAATATGAAGCCAGCATTGACCAGCAGATTGGAGGCGTTGGCTTTACACTGACTGGTTATATAAATAAAACAACAGGCGAGTTTGATGCTGTTTCAGTTCCAACTGTGTTTTATAAAAAGAGTTTTCCAAACTGGCCTGATGAATCAGCCGCGTTTATAAAAGACACGCTGATGGATACATATACGCAGTATAATAACGGCGGATGGCGAAATATAAAGGGTATAGAGTTTCAGTTCAGGACAAGAAAGATACCTGTAATAAATACAATATTTAAACTTGATGCATCTTATACTTATGGTGAATATGGCAGCAATAACAGTACATATTTTGGATCTCAAAAGACATTTTCTGCTTTGGGTATAGAAGTGCTGCCAATGTATAACAGCTATTCAAATTATTACAAAGACCTGTTGATAAATTACAGGTTTGAAATACAGGCAAAACCATTGGGAATCTGGATTACGCTGCATATTCAGCAGCAGCTTCTTGAAATTGACGGCAGGACCGGGTATGGAGATACACTTGCTGTAGGGTATTATACAAAGACGGGTGAAACAGTAAGAATTCCGGAGGAACAGAGAAATAATGCGGAATTTACCCAGCTATCAAGAAATATACAGTATTATGACCTTAACGAAGAAGACAGGCCAAACAAATGGCTTATTAACCTGAAGGTTACCAAATCATTATGGGAAGATTCTGCAATATCGTTTTATGTGAATAACTTTTTGAATAATCATCCTTTGTATACAAACAGGAGATCAAGTATAACGAGTCCTACTTATGAAAGAAGAAATGTAGACTTGTTTTATGGAATAGAATTCCATTCATCATTAACAGGATTGTTTTAATGAAACTAATTAAGCTTCTTGCAGTTGGTTTAGCTTTAACACTGACATCGTGTGAGTCAGTGCTTGATGTAGGCGATAAGCCTGATGCCAGCGAAAGGAGTTCTGATTTTAATATTTTGTTTAAAGATAATACCGGGTCAATGAAGGAAATATATGGAAATGACATTGTTCCGGAAGTTGATATTTATTTGAAATCAGTTACTCTTGGCACTGAGTATAAATTCACATCAGATGCAGCCGGGGTAGTAAGTATAAAAAATATTATTTCAGATAAGTATGTTATTACCGCCAAAAGAATGATGAGTTCTGAGGAGATGGAGGCACTAACAGGTTCAGCGCAGGATTATTACAAGCTGAAAAATTCTTCAACAGGTATAATAGACCTTGACGCTGAAAACACTGATACTATACATGTATATCTTGATGTTCTTGAAAAAAGCAGCCCGCTTGTAATAAGCGAAATATATGCATGCGGCCCTCCAAATGCGGGTTTATATTTTCATGATAAGTATGTTGAAGTTTATAACCAGACAGATTCAGTATTATATCTTGATGGTATAATGATAGGTGATGTTGCGGGAAATCCTTCAAATGGGGTTAATTACAGGGATGATCCTGATTATCTTCATGTTGCGAGACTGTGGAAGTTTCCCGGGAGCGGGAAAGAATACCCAATACAGCCGGGGCAATCAGTTGTTTGTGCTGAAGATGCAATTGACCACAGGATCAGCGCTCCTGAAAGTGTTGACCTTTCCGGTGCAAACTTTGAGTTTTATAAAGATGATGTCCCCGATATAGATAACCCGAATGTACCAAACATGGTAAAGATATATCAGAAAACAAGTGAAGCTGACTGGGTTATAGGCGGCGAAAAAGGCGCATTATGCCTTATTGAGCCAATGAACGAAGATTCACTTCAGTGGTATAATGATCATATAATTATTCCATACAAATATGTTATGGATGGTGTTGAATATATAGATGACTTAACAGATGTAGCCCATAAAAAAATGAGTTATTCAATTGATGCCAGTTTTACAGGCGGTATTACTTTTTATACAGGCAAAAGTATGGAAAGAAAAACCACCACTGAGTTTGGCCGGGTTATATTAAAAGATGATAATAACTCAATGCTGGATTTTACAGTGTTAGATCATCCAACACCGGGATATCAACACTAAAAGGTATTTTTTAATAGAAAAAATGTTTGGCTGCCAGTGCTGTATATATACAGCGGCGGTGACCAACAGACAGGCAGGATAAGATAAATGAGAGTATTTAGATTATTCCTGGCGGTTTTAGCTGCAGTGACACTTGTTTCGTGCGAGTCTATACTTGATGTATCAGATAAGCCTGATGTAAATGAAAGAAGTGTTGATTTTAGAATACAGCTGAAAGACCAGACAGGTAATATGGACAAGTTGTACGGCAACAGCAATGTTCCGGGAGTAAGTGTAATATTAAAATCAGTTTCACTTGCTGCGGAATATACAGTTACATCTGATGAAAATGGTGTGGTAACAATGTCAGGGATTCTTTCTGATAAGTATACTGTATCAGCAGTACGCCGTATGAGCGGGAAAGAAATGGAAGAATTAACCGGTACCAGCAATGATTACTACCAGCTTATGAACTCCAATGTTGGTATTATTGACCTAAGCGCAGATATAAAGGACACTGTGACTGTTTATCTTGATAACCTTGTTGAGCAAAGCCCGCTTGTATTTAGTGAAGTATATGCTGCAGGCCCAACAGATGCCGGTTTGTATATTCATGATAAGTTTGTTGAGATATATAACCAGTCAGATACTGTTCAGTATTTGGACGGGCTTATAATTGCAGATATATGGGCTAATCCCAAAATGGGGATTAATTTTATAGATGACCCGACATATATACATACAAAGAAAGTCTGGAAATTTCCGGGCAGCGGACATGACTGCCCGATACAACCCGGACAGTATATAGTATGTGCTACAGATGCAATTGACCACAGAATTAATGCTCCAACCAGTATCGACCTGTCGCATGCTGATTATGAATTTTATAAAGATGATGCCCCGGATGTTGATAACCCGGCTGTTCCAAATATGATTAAGCTGTTTCAGGCACAGTCAGAAGTTGATTTTACATTAAACGGAAAAGACGGAGCTGTATGCCTTATCCGTATGAATTCAGATTCACTGCAATACTATGACAACCATGTAATAATTCCTTACAGCTGTATTTTAGATGGAATGGAATATATATCTGATCTTACACAGGTTCAGTACAAAAGATTAAATTCAAAGATAGACGCAAGCTTTTCAGGCGGTTTTGAGTATTACACAGGTAAGAGTATGGAAAGAAAAACAGTAGAAAGAATGGGAAAAACTTATCTGAAGGATGATAATAATTCACTGCTTGACTTTACTGTTCTTACACATCCAACACCGGGCTATCATTATTCATCAACTACAAGCAAAAAGAAATGAATTCAGGTTTATACAAAAGAGTTTTAGCAATACTGGCGCTTATTTACATTCCTAATGTAAACGGGCAAGACCTATACAATACATATAACCATTTTAACTTGCTGTTTGAAAGCAGTAATAAAGTTAACCCTTATTACTTCAGCAACAACCCGGCATATCTTAACTATGACGGCAGAGACCAGCTGTTATCTGTTAAGGGTTCAATGAAAAATGAAGACGGGAATTTTAAAGAGTTCTTTGACCCGGGAAAAGTAAGAAACTATGACCTTTCTTTTTCAGGCAAAAAAGTTTTAGACAGCAACCAGACATTTAAAGGCCTGTTTGCAATACAAAGGCAGGAAAGAAAAGACTGGAACTTTCTTGCAACAAAAGATTATAACACAGGGTCTCCTTTTCTTTTGGGTGACAGTACAACCGGCAGTACCCGCTACAATGGCATTTTTGTAAATGCGCAGTACAGCGCCAGGTTATGGCAAAGTGTATTAACAGGTGTTTCTATTAATTACTATGTGGATGAAGGATTAAAAGAAATATCCCCACGCCCAACTACAGAACACAGAGATATTGATGTTACCGCCGGGTTTGGCTACATAATTAATCCAAATATTTCTGCCGGTTTTACTCTGAGAGTATATGATAAGAATGAAAAGATAACCTATGCTGAAGATGAAGGTGCAGTTTATACTGAAACAATTCTGTTTAAGATAAGAGGATTTGACCTGCCGGAAAGAAATGCTAAAAAAACGGAAGTTCGTTATTCATACAATAATGGTTATGAAGGAAAAATAGACGGCTTTTATAAGAATGAAAATGTTTCTGCTGTTGTTTTTGCAGGGAATACATTTGAACATATTACCTTGAAAGACAATGCAAACAGTCCTGAATCAGAAGGTTACTGGAGAAATAATTCTTTATCTGCAGGTGCTGAAGCAATGATTAATTTCAGCAGGAACCTGAGCGCAGGATGCATGTATAAGTTTGAAAATGATGATATGTGGGCAAGGCACCCTGTCTATAATGTGCTTATGAACAGCTCGAAAGGATATGAGCATAAATTTGGCGCCGGTGTACAGTATGGCTTCAACCAGGACTTAACAGCCGGACTTGAACTATCCGGTTCATTCAGGCACATAAAGTATGAAGATTATTACAGTGATGTTTTCTTCAGTCTTGACAGGCTGACATTGATGCCTCAACTGGGAATTAATTATGTGTGGAGTAAATTACTGCTGACACATGCGGCTGTAGGCTATGTGAAATCAGATGCAGGGAAATTCAATTTTGTTGACGGCACAGAGAATTCATCATTTTATAACAGTTTTACAAGCAGGGATATAGATTATATTTCGGCGGATTATGATGGCATGCGCTATACATTTAAAGCGGAAATAAATCCTGGTAAATTCGGGATGATAAACCTTTATGCAACATATCTGCAGATTAATGCAGGGGACAATGTATCGGCTTTATATAACGGCAGATCAGATGTACAGGCAACAATTGAGTTTAAAATAAAAGTATATTAATCAGGAGCTGAAAATGTCAAAATACATAATAGCAATAATAGTATTTATAACTTATTCATTAACTAATGCGCAGGAATGGAAGACGGCATCAGAACCATATACAACATCATCTCTTCAGGATATGTCATTTATTAATGAAAATGAAGGGTGGGCGGTTGGTGGTGATGGTGTTATTGTTCATACAAAAGATGGCGGATATACATGGGAAGTACAGGTTTCAAATACTACCAAAGATTTAGTAAAAGTATTCTTCCTGGACGAAAATAACGGATGGGCAGGAACAGGTGAAAATAATTATGGTACTACTCCTGGCGGCTCAATTGTAAGAACTACTGACGGCGGAAAAAACTGGACAGAAATAGATTTTTCATCTGCAGTACCAAACATATCTTTTACATATTGTGATAAGATTATTTTTGTTAACAGCCAGACCGGCTTTATGATTGCAGGCAAGTCAAAGAGTAGTTATTTGCTTAAAACTATAGACGGCGGCTTAACCTGGGTTAAAAAAGATTCACTTGTGTCAACCTCCACTTTAAGATGGTACGATATGGATTTTTATAATGAAAGCAAGGGTGTTGTTGTTGGTACCGCAAAAAATATAGAAAAGTATACAACCGATGGAGGAGAAACATGGAATTTCTCAACAACAATTAATGATAATTTCTTTAAGAACCTGAGAGCTGTAAAATTTATAAGTGAAAATGAGATTGTTACACTTGGTGAAGGCGCTGAATTAAGCGGTGTTCCTACACCTATATATAAGTCTTTTGATGGCGGAGCAACCTGGGTAAAGAAAACACAGTCACCTGCAAACAGCTATAGCAAGATACGCGGTTTATACTTTAAAAATAACCTTGAAGGAATAGCAGTCGGAAGTACTTCAAGTTCATATCCGTTTGTTTATAAAACAACAGATGGAGGAGAAACATGGACGGCTTCTCAGCCTAATACAGGTTTTGCTTACTTCCAGGTTGCAGGAACCGGTGATAATCTAATTGTTCTTGGTTATGGAGGGTCATATCTTAAGTCAACAGATATGGGTGCAAACTTTAGTGTAATCCCTGTTAAAGATTCTGCACCAATAATGAGCCTGCAGTTTGTTAATTCCAAAGGATATGCAGCTCAGCTATACGGTACACTACTTGGCAGCAGTGATGATGGAAATACTGACTGGCAAAACCTATCCCAGACCGGCTTTTACAATCAGAAAGTATTATACTTTATTGATGAAAATACCGGTTTTATATTAAAATCAAACAAGACTATATGCAAAACTACGGACGGTGGTTTAACCTGGAGAACTGTACTGGAGCCGGAAATATTCTCTTCAAAAAATGACGCTGTAGATATGACATTTGCTGATGCCAATACAGGTTATGCGTCAATGACACTAAATGATAACAGCGAATACCATTTATTCAAAACTACTGATGCCGGTGAAACATGGACTGATATATATAACCAGTCTGCTTTATCAGGCCAACTTGCTTTTTTTGATGCTAATAATGGTATAATGGGCGGTGGAAATGTAGCTATTAAAATGACTAATGATGGCGGTGTAACATGGACTCCTGCAGTTGTAAATAATGTTCCTGCTGAATATGCCAAGCAGGATATAAGCGATATTGAAATAATAAATAGCAATACTGCAATTATGTGCGGTAATTACTTGTTGTTAAAATCAACAGATAAAGGAAACAGCTGGGACTTTATTAATATTCCTTCAATGGGTGTTGATACCAGTTTTAAAACAATTTCTTTTAATGGCGATTCATTAGGCTACATGGCTACCTTTTATAACGGCGTAATTTATAAAACTAATGATGGCGGTGAAAACTGGACAAAAGATTCTACCTATGCTGATAAATTTGCCCTTTACTGTTCAGATTTCAATAATAAAGGAGAGATTTATTTTGGTACTAATAATGGTACAATCCTTAAATATCAATCCTCAACCGTTGGAGTTAATGAAGGTAATATAACTGTTAATAATTATAAACTTGAACAAAATTATCCGAATCCATTTAATCCTTCAACAACTTTCTCCTTTAGTATTGCAAAACAGGAAAAAGTAACACTTAAAGTATATGATATATTAGGAAAGGAAGTTACTACTATTCTGAATGATGATTTGACGGCCGGAAGCCACACCGTAAGGTTTGATGCGTCAGGGCTTTCATCAGGTGTTTATTTCTATACATTAAAAGCAGGAAGTTACAATTCAACACAGAAAATGATTTTAATGAAATAAATCCCATATATACGCGGAACAATATAATTCCTTCTCTGTAGAATTCCAGTAATTAAAACAAATTTAAACTGTGCTGCCCCGGCAGCACAGAATCTTTTTATTGGAATAAATGAAACAACTTAAACAGGATAACCTATGAAAATTAAGACAGCATTACTTTTTACAGTACTTTTGGCCACAAGCCTTTTTGCTCAAACAGAAGTTATACCATTTGTAAAAAAACAGGCAACTTCTTTTGCAATTGTTACCGATAAGGAAACATATAAAAGAGTAAAAGATGCAATTATTGAATATAGAAATTCAGTTGAGAATGACGGCTTATCAGCCTATATACTGGTTGGTGAGTGGAAAAAGCCTGATGAAATAAAAGCTGAACTTGTTAAATTATATAACAGCAAACCAGTGCTTGAGGGGGCGGTATTTATTGGTGATATTCCTATTCCTATGATAAGCAAAGCACAGTTTATGACTACAGCATTTAAGCTGGCAGAGGACAGGAACCCGGTTGAAAAAGCATCAGTTGCATCTGACAGGTTCTATGATGACTTTGACCTGAAATTTGATTATATAAAGAAGGATAGTACCAATTCGCTGTTTTATTATTACTCACTTGCCCCGGATTCTCCGCAGAAGATTGAAAAGGATATATATTCAGCAAGAATAAAACCTGCTGTTAATGATGAGAGCAAATATGAGATTATTAAAAAATATTTGCTAAGGGTAGCAAAACAAAAAGCCGAAGGAAATGTACTTGATAATGCCTTTGTGTTTACAGGGCATGGGTATTATTCTGAATCATTAACTTCATGGGGAGATGAAAGACTAACCTTAAAAGAACAATTTCCGGGATTATTTGCCCCGGGTGGAATAATCAGGAATATCCATTTTTCAATGGATCAGGATATGAAAGATGTACTTCTTGATAAACTGGAACAAAAAGACCTTGATATGGCATTATTCCATGCGCATGGCAGCCCTGACATGCAGTACCTTGTTGAATACCCGGATGGAAACAGCCCACAGGCAAATATAGAAAGTGTTAAGCTTTATTTAAGAGGTAAATTAAGAGCTGCAAAAGATAAGAATAAAGACCTGGAAGAAATTAAGAAGGGATTTATGGAATCCCTGGATATTCCGGAAGACTGGTTTGACGGAGCATTTGTTGATTCTGTAATTGCTGCCGACTCAATACTTGGCTACTCTCTTGATATGTATTCAGAGGATATTGAAAAAGCATCTCCACAGGCAGATTTTGTAATGTTTGATGAGTGTTTTAACGGCTCTTTCCATAAAGAAAACTATATAGCAGGCAGATATGTATTTGGAAACGGTACTGTTGTTGCCGGAGAAGGAAATACAGTTAACGCACTACAGGATAAATGGCCGGATGAATTGCTGGGACTTTATAATTATGGTGTAAGGATTGGTGAAAGACACAGATTTGTTAATTACCTTGAATCCCATATAATAGGCGACCCGACTTACAGGTTTAAAACCAGTTTCAAAACTGACCTGAATAAACAGATTGTACTTGAAAGTAAAAATGAAAAACTGTGGAAAGATTATTTAAAAAGCGAGGATCCAAACCTGAGGGATATAGCTGTAGTTATGTTATACAGAATTAATGGCCCTGCTTTTGAAAAGGAACTGATAAATATATACAATAATGATAAAGCAAGCATAGTAAGGCTTCAGGCAATTAAATGCCTTGCTGAAATTGGGGGCGAAGCATTCTTTACTACATTAAAAACATCTATCAATGACCCTTATGAACTCATACGCCGTTTTACAACTGTCTGGATGGGTGAATCAGGCAGGGAAGAATATATACCATGCCTGGTAAAAACTATATTTGAGGATGAAGGAAAAAGAGTAGCATATAATGCAAGAACTGAGATTGCATTTGGTAATCCTGAAAAAGCAATTGGCGAAATAGAGAAATATTGCAGCACTTCAAAATATTATGATAAATACACGAAAGAAATTCTTGTCAATTCACTTAAAAGTGATATTAAAGAATTAGCCGAGTCATCACTCCCGCTGATTAAGAATGAAAGTGCAAAACTAAGAGACAGGATTTCGGGGCTGGGCGGTGTTAAGAGCTTTCGTAATTATAAATACCACCAGGCAATACCGGAATTAATAAAAATTGCAAAAGACAACAGCGTTAATGTACAGGTAAGAGAATCAATAGTTGAAGCACTGGGCTGGTTTGCTTTTTCAATTCATAAGGCAGAAATAGTAGAGGCATGTAAAGAATTATCACAGGGCAGCGATAGTCCTGCAAATGTTAAGGCCGAAGCAGTAAAAACACTGAACAGAATGAAGGCCGGATTTAATAACGTTGTTACACCATAAAACAAACAAGAATATCCCGGGAATAACCGGGGACTATATAAATACAATATAAACTAAACTAAAGGAGTTCTTTATGTCTTTTAGATATGGTCTGGGGGTAGTTCTTATATCGCTGTTAATATACGGCTGTGAAGGTCCTGTGGACAACAGTACTGTGCAAAAAAGTGTAAACACAACGGCTGATAAAGAGGTTGTTGCGAAAATTCTGGTTGGACAGGATTTGCTTGCGCTGGAAAAGGTATCTAATCCTGAAAGGTTCGCTGTAATAACAAAAGAGCTGCAGGAACAGTGGAAATCAATACCTGCAGATGCTAAAACTTCAGAAGCAAATACCGAAGGGTTAAGGCAGCGCCTGGCTATTTTTGAAAAATATTTCCCTGCTTTATCTGAGAAATATGAAAATAATAAAGACAAATATAACCTGAATAAGACAGTAACCTGTTCGTCAGATTTCTGGCAATGTTCTGTATGCGGATATATATATGCAACATGTGTAGGCGGAGTATGTTTTGATGATCTGGATAGTGGTTTTACCTGTCCTGAATGCGGAAGCAGCAAAGATATGTTTGAAGCAACCAGTAACCCGGGTGGTTGGGATTGGTCAGATAAATATGTTTGCAGTAAATGCGGATATATTTATGACTTTGAAATCGGAGATTCTAACAATGGAATTCCTGCCGGAACAGCGTTTTATAATCTACCCGATGATTGGGTTTGCCCTGTTTGCGGCGCAGTAAAGTATTTATTTATACCATATTGATGGTAAAATAACAGGTTAATAATAGTACTATGCTTTAGCTGCTGTGTAATAGCAGTTAAAGCATTTTTTTATTGTTGATTGTTTTCCGGGCGCCGGAGTAAGAGTATTCTTCCATGCAAACGAATACATATAAAGTTTTGAAGTAAATAGTTAAATCAAAAAAAAGGTTAAAAATGAAATCGCTTAACGTGTTAATTGCTCTCCTGATATTTACTGCAGGCATTAATGCCCAGCAGTTTAAACAGGATGATGTTATTCCATTTGATAAGAATGTAAAAACAGGAAAACTTAGCAATGGAATGACATACTTTATCCGGTCAAATAAAAAGCCTGAAAACAGGTGTGAACTGAGGCTTGTTGTTAATGCAGGCTCTGTACTTGAGGATGAAAATCAGCAGGGACTGGCCCACTTTGTAGAGCACATGTGTTTTAACGGTACAAAGAATTTTCACAAGAATGAGCTTGTAAACTATCTTGAATCAATAGGAATGAAATTTGGCCCTGAAATAAATGCATATACAAGTTTTGATGAAACAGTGTATATGCTGCAGCTTCCTACAGACAATAAAGATATAATGGAAAAAGGATTCCAGATACTTGAAGACTGGGCGCATAATGTAAGTTTTGATGATGACGAAATTGACAGGGAAAGAGGAGTTATAACTGAAGAGTGGAGGCTTGGAAGAGGGGCTGCTGCAAGATTAAGAGATAAGCAATTCCCGGTTTTATTAAAAAACTCCAGGTATGCAGAAAGACTGCCTATTGGCAAAGTAGATATAATTAAAAATTTTGAACATGAAACATTAAGAAAGTTTTACCGTGACTGGTACCGCCCTGAACTGATGGCAGTTATTGCTGTCGGCGATTTTGATAAGGCCGCAATTGAGGAACTTGTAAAGAAACATTTTGGAAATATACCTGCTTCAGTTAATCCAAAAGAAAGGAAATATTTTGAGGTTCCGGATCATAAAGAAGTACTTTATTCACTTGCTACCGATCCGGAAGAAACAGGTACAAGCGTTGAAGTTTACTATAAAATGAAACTACAGCCTGAAGTGACGATTAATGATTATAAAGCAAGAATTACTGAACTGGTTTATAACAGGATGCTTAGCCAGAGATTGAAAGAACTATCACTTTTACCTGATCCTCCGTTTGTTCTGGCTTCTTCATCGAAAGGGCAGTTTGTAAGGACAAAAGAATTCTATTACCTTGCTGCTATGGTTAAAGATGATGGCGTTAAGAGAGGGCTTGAGTCTGTTTTAACTGAGGCTGAACGCGTTAAAAAATACGGTTTTACAGCAACTGAACTTGAAAGAACAAAAACAGAATTATTAAGATATATTGAGAAGTCATATACAGAAAGAGATAAATCACCTTCCAAAAAATATGCAGATGAATACATCAGGCATTTCTTAACCGGTGAGCCGGCTCCCGGGATTGAATATGAATTTGATCTTCAGAAACAGATAATTCCGCAGATAACTCTGGATGAAGTTAATGCGCTTGCCGGTAAATGGATGACCAAAGAAAATAATGTTGTAATGGTCAGCGGGCCTGAAAAAGAGGGAGTAAGCCTTCCAACTGAGAAAGAACTTGCAGAAGTGTTTGAACAGGTTAAGAGTAAAGAAATTGAACCATACGTTGATAAATCTTCGCAGGAGCCGCTTGTTAAAAATGTACCTGCCCCTGTAAAAATAGACAGTGAAAAGAAAATACCTGAACTAAACATTACAGAATGGAAATTATCAAATGGTGTTAAGGTTGCAGTAAAGCCAACCGAATTTAAGAATGATGAGGTTTTGTTACGCGCTTACAGTCCGGGCGGTAATTCTCTTATTCCTGATTCTGAATATATACCTGTTACTACTGCAGGTTTACTGGTTAACCAGAGCGGTGTGGGCGGTTTTAATAACGTAGAGTTGACAAAAAAACTTGCGGGCAAAGTTGTAAGTGTTCAGCCATATATATCACAAAATACAGAAGGAGTACTTGGGTCAGCATCTCCAAAGGACCTGGAAACAATGTTCCAGCTTATCTATTTGTATTTTAAGGAACCAAGAATAGACAGTACATCATTCCTTTCATACCAGGCGAAAGTAAAAACAATAGTAGGAAACAGGGAGAAAGACCCGGAAGCTGCTTATAATGATACTTTGTCACTTACGCTGTCTCAATATAATTTCCGTTCATATCCATGGACATTAAGTACTATAGAAAAAATGGATATGGATAAATCTCTTAAGATATATAAAGACCGTTTTGCAGATGCTTCAGATTTTACTTTTATATTTGTCGGCAATATTGATACGACAGTTATAAAGAAATATGCTCAAACTTATCTTGGCAATCTGCCTTCCATTAACAGGAACGAGACTTATAAAGACCTTAATATAAATTATCCTGAGGGAATAGTTAAGAAAGAAGTTAAAAAAGGTATTGAACCCAAGAGTTATGTAACAGTAGCTTTTACAGGACCTTATAAATGGTCAGAAGATAATAATTATTACCTGCAGTCGATGATCAGCGCATTCAGAATAAAAATACGTGAGGTATTGCGTGAGGATAAAGGCGGTACGTATGGAGTGAAAATACAGGGTTCCGGAAAGCATTCTCCTGAAGATGATTATGAGGTGGATATTCAGTTTGGATGCAACCCTGACAGAGTTGATGAACTGGTAAAAGCATTATTTGCACAAATTGACAGCCTGAAGCAATATCCAATTGCTGAAGAATATGTTAATAAGGTTAGAGAAGCACAAAAAAGAGAGAGTGAAGTTCAAAAGAAAGAAAATGATTATTGGGTAAAAACATTGCAGTCATATTATTTTTATGACAGGGATATGACAAATTTATTTAAAGACGACGAACGAATTGATAAATTATCTGCGGCAGATGTCCAAAAAGCTGCAAATACATACTTTAACACGAATAATTATGTATCGGTAATACTATACCCCGAAAAATAATTTTTTCAATGTTATTTAACTCACATGGGCTAATACCTAACAAAATAAGGTATTAGCCCATTTTTTTAGGTATTATGCTGCTAAAAAATATTATTTAAAATACCAATTTTAATTATTTAATTTATCAGGCACGATAAGCTAAATTTGTAAAGTAAAACAAAGTTGAAAGCTTATATATTGTGACGGCAAAATATTCCTGATGGATTAAGGAAAATAGTTTAAGATTAAAATCAGGGAAGTGTTTTTTTTGCATAGAGCCGATGGCCAGGTAATGTGAATATAATTCAGGCAATATTTATCACTGAATGATGTATCGTTTTCAGCCTTGTATACGATTAAAAAGGATAAATATATAGCTAAATTTATACAGAGTCATCGCAATGATTAAAATTGAGGAAAGTGAATTACTTTCTATTATTGCAGAAATAAAACACGGTAACAGGGAAGCATTTAAAAAATTCTTTTCTGCTTTTCAGCCATCGGTATACTATTTTATATACAGGTATACGTGTGATAAGGAAGCAGCAGAGGATTTATGCCAGGAAACATTTGTGAAATTCTGGCTGTTCAGAAATAAACTTGATCTTTCCTCATCTCCCAAAGCTTACCTGTTCAGGATTGCCCGAAACCTTGCATTTAATTACCTGACAAGAAAGCCGCCTGTAAACTCTTATGATGCAGATGAAAATCTGCTGATTTCAATCAGCCGCAACCCGCAGCAGGACTATGAGACTTATGCTCTTGTTGATGACCTGCAAAAGGCGCTGAATATACTGCCTGAAAGATGCAGGACAACATTTATACTAAGCCGCTATGAAGGGCTTGAATATTCTGAGATTGCAGAAAGCATGAATGTGTCACTTCAGACAGTAAAAAACCAGATGAACAAAGCTATAACAATTCTAAAAAAAGAACTTGCCGAAAAAATTAATTAGGCTATAGTACTAAATTATTTCCCCTGTGTATATAAGGTAATAACTGAGGGGAACTTAAATGACATTAGTACCAAAAAAAGTTGACAGCCAGTTTCTGATAAGAATTATCAGGAATGAAGTTAGCGAAGAAGAAAGAGAGTACTTTGAACAGTGGCTTTCTGAATCAGATGCTAACAGAGAGGAATATGCAAATACACTGCTTCTGTGGGAGCAAATGGGCAAAAGCAATCTTCCCAAGCTGCCGGATGCAGAGATGCAATGGGGCGAAATAATATCAAAAATAGAAAAGAAGGAAGCCGCAAGGAATTTCCTGAGGCCGTATAGAATTAACCCAAGCCGGTTTAACAGTGAGAATTTAGGAATATGGATAACCAGAATAGCCGCAATCATAATTCTTGCAGTAACTGCACTGCTGCTGAAAAACAGCATGGCGCCATCAGGAAAACCCGCTCCTGTTGTTGCGGTAAGCAATAACCACCCAACCAATATAGTAAAATACGAACTTGTAGCAGGTAAAGGTGAGAGGATAACACTGCCTCTCTCTGACGGATCAGTAATTTATTTGAATTCAGATACGCGTGTTGTGTATCCAAAACAGTTTGAGGCAGACTCAAGAGAAGTTGAAGTGACGGGCGAGGCTTATTTTATTGTTGCACATGATAAGAGCCGGCCTTTTAGTGTTAAATCAGGGCAGATTACCACAGTTGTTACTGGTACCGAGTTTAATGTAATGAACAGGAAGAACAGGATTGAAGTAGTAGTTGCAAAGGGGAGTATAAAAGTGATGAGTAAAAGTTCAGGAAAAGTAGTAGCTGTTGAGAAAGGGCAAAAAGTTACAGCAACAGCCGCAGGCAATTTGAAAAATGCCTGTACTGCTAATCTTGGATTTGACCTTGCATGGCGGGACAATAAACTGGCATTCAGCAATACGCGGCTTTCAGAAATTATGGAAGAAATTGAGAGAAACTATAATGTGCACGTTTCATTTAAAAATGAAGAGTTGAAAACAAGAACCCTGACAGGCGTTATTGAAGGCAAATCATTAGACCAGGTATTGGCACTGATAAACCTTACCCTTGATATAAATATTAAACAGCAGGGGTTAACTGTAATAGTGGAATAGAATTCATAAGGTAATTATGAAAAAATTGTACTTTTTGTTAAATCTATTAATTATTTCGTCATTCATACTTCCGGGTATATATCCGCAGGAGCCGGATAAGCACGCTGACAATGAAACAGGGGAAATACAGGTAATTAATGTTTTTAATGACCTTGATTCTTTCAGGCAGAAAGAAGAAGGGGTTACAGTTTCATATTCAGTACTGCATGCAGGTATTACAATAAATGTACAGAATGAGAACCTTATAACTGTATTAAAAGAAATAGCACGCCAGAGTAAAGCAAAGTTTATTTATGATAACCAGCTTCTAAATATAAACGGCATAACCCTGGATGCTGATAATGAACCCCTGTATAAAGTGCTTGAAGAACTTTTTGTTAATTATAATATAAGCTACTATGAATATGAAAGAGGAAAACTTGCGTTTGCAAAATCCAAAAGAGTGGATGAAAAAACAGGCGGTATAAAAGGCTGCATTAAAGATGAATCAGGTGAAGTGCTTATATGTGCAAATGTGATGCTTGATGAAATAAAGATAGGCTGTGCCAGCGATACAAAGGGATATTACCTGGTTAAAAATATTAAGCCAGGAGATTATACAATTGAAGTATCATTTATAGGGTATGAAAAATTCAGGCAGAAAATAAAAATTAAAGCCGGTGAAATTCTGGAGAAAGACATAGTGCTTAAATCTTCTTCATTCCAGATTGGCGGTATAGAGGTAGTCGGCTCACAGGAACTTTTGCCAACTGAAGTTCAGACAAAGACTGTAATTACCAGCGGCGAAATTGAACATTACCAGGCATCAAGCCTGAAAGATGTGCTTGATCTTGTACCGGGAGTTTCAAAGACTGATAACCCGGGGCTTAGCACCTCCAGCAAGGTTGCAATAAGGGGCGATGAGTCTGATAATATGTCCTCATTTGGGACTTTAATTATGGTTGATGGCGTGCCGGTTTCAAATAATGCAAATCTTCAGTTTGAAAGGGCCTCGAATACTTCCAGCTCAGGAATGGGTGTAGACCTTAGAATGATACCCGCAGATAATATTGAAAATATAGAAGTTGTTACCGGGCTCCCGTCAGTTCGTTACGGCGATATGACCGAAGGAATTATAAATGTACAAAGCAAGATAGGGCCATCGCCGCACAGGTTTAAGTTTAAGAATAACCCTGATACAAAAGAAGCAAATCTTGGAGGCGGATTTCTTGTCGGTGAAAGCGGACTAAGTTATAATCTTAACGCAGCTCAAAGTGAAAGGGATATACGAAAGACCGGGGATGAATATACAAGGCTTACCGGGCAGGTGGTATATTCCAATAATTTTTATGACAACCAGCTTAACATAAATAATAAAATAAATTTCCAGAAAATATTTGATGAGGAAGAGCCGCAGGGAGACCAGCAGAAGGTAAAAAATTATAACCGCGGTTATACTCTTGGTTATACCACATGGGGCAGGTACAAGCCCTCATCCGGTATTTCCACATTTGAATACAACATGTTTGTTACAATGCGCCATGAAAATACAATGAACTCAAGGCTGGTTCAGTCAGATGTGCGGATACTGCCAAACGGTGATACTGTAGCCTCATATATGGGCAAAGTGCAAAGTAAAGGTGTTGAATGGACTGTTGGCGGCAGGTTTGAATGGAGCAATATATTTTACACCGGCAAGTTTATACATAAATTCCTTGTTGGTACAGACCCGCAGTATAATGCAAATACTGGACAGGGTGTGTTGATAGATTCAGTTTTTAATTATTACGGCGCTTCTTCAGGAAGAAGATCATATTCATTTGATGATATCCCGGGGCAGTTCCTGGTGAATCTTTATGCTGAAGATAAAATTACGGGCCACTTTTTGTATGATTTTAATCTTACTGTTGGCGCACGTTATGAGATGTACAGGCCAACTAAATTAAACCTTTCCGGGCTTTGGGGTGACGGAGACCTGGTAAAATCACACCAGGGGACTTTTTTTAACCCGCGCTTTAACCTGATGATATATTTTTCCAATGTTAATCAGCTTCGTTTAAGTGCCGGTACATCATCAAAGTCTCCGTCAATGAATATTATTTACAGAATTCCTGACTCATATACATGGCGGAATCCAAATACAGGTGAGAACCAATACTTTAATTATAACAGGTGGGTGCCTGATTTAAAGGGTTACAAAGAACAGCTTTACGAAATAGCTTATGACCATAAACTGTTTAATAAAATTGGTACGTCAATTTCAGTCTATTACAAAAAGAGAATCAATGAACCGGAAGATGTCTCAACCCCTGTATTTTATACTTATGATAACGGTACACAAAAACTGACATATTACATTGATACCAAAGAATTGTATAATAATTGCGGAACAACAGAAAGCAAGGGGCTTGAGTTTACTGTAAAAACCTCCAGAATAAGAGAACTGAACATGGAGTTCTCGGTTGTAGGGGCATATAATTTTATAAAAAGAGGTGATGAAAGGCTGATCTTTTTATCAAACCCTGATAAGACAATTGGCCAGTATGCAACTTACAATGTGCCCGGAGCAGATACCCTGATAGGTACATTCTATCCCAGCGGCGAGTCATGGAAGGATTATTTTCAGCTTAATTATTATGTGAAGTATACCTGTCCTCCTCTTGGCTTGTGGGTTACATTCCGTGCTGAACAGCTTTTGTACACAAGAAGGCAGACGCTTGACCAGTCACCGCGCGATTTAAGTATGCTCTCTGAGAGCCAGCTTGCCACATACTATTTCGACCGGGAAATCAAAACAAAACCTAATAAGTGGCTGTTGAACCTTAATGTAAGTAAAAGTTTGTTCCGTGGCGCTGAGGTATCGTTCTATGTAAATAACCTTTTGGATGACTCTGCCGTGAACAGGTACCGTTTAACATTAACTGACTATACAGAAGAAATCCGTAACCCTGACCTGTTTTATGGTATAGAATTCAGTATGGTATTGGATTATTTATTTAAATAGTAAGACTATGAAAAAAATAATTTTGTTAGCCGTTTTAACTTCTTTCATGCTTATAAGCTGTGAAGAGAATCCCCCTGTTACTGTTGAGGGAAATTCATTAATTAAGCTTGTTGCTTTCTGGCATTCTGTTCCGGGTGATTCAACAAGTGCACTACTCCCAATGAGCAGTGCTAAGGTTATTTTATCATCTGAATATGGAACAATGACAAAGAGCCTTGATGAAAACGGGCAGATATCCATTGCAGGATTGCCTTCCGCAACATATTCAATATCTATTAGAAAGGCATATCCTGATGATGCTTCAATACAACTGATTTACAGTATAAAGAATGTTGCTATAAAATCAGGCGGAGTATATACTGATTCAGTTGTTGCTGACCCTGTATCCAGCAGCGGTATTGCGATAAATGAAGTTTATTGCGCAGGGCCTATAAATAATATTTACTTTTTTTATGACCAGTTTATAGAGTTGTATAATGCAAGCGACAGTGTAAAGTACCTTGATGGTATGATGGTTATGAGGTTTTCGGGGAACAATGAAGATGGGGCACTGGGGCCCGGAGCAGATGAAGGTAATGATGGTGATATAGACGGAGCTGTTTATGTGTTTAAATTTCCCGGAAAACCAGGTGAAACAAATTATCCTTTCCCGCCTAAAACATTTCTCGTTCTGGCGCAGGATGCAATAAATCATAAGACAACAGTATCCACAAGTGTTGATTTATCAGGGGCAGACTGGGAGTTTTATAATCAGTATTCCTCGATAGATATTGATAACCCCAATGTGCCAAACCTGCTAAATATGAGATCGGAATCTACAGTAGACTTTATGATTAATCTAACTTCGGATGTAATAGTAGTCTCTTCAGGTGTTGATTCAGTATGGGACGACGGAATTGATATTTCAACTGTTATAGATGCGATGGAATATCAATCATCTGCATCAACAAAAAAGACGCTTGATGAAAGAGTAGACAGAGGTTTTGCCCTCAGCCCGGCAAAGTATTCGGGACAATCGATGGAAAGAAGAGAAGCAGGGCAGGATACAAATGACGGAACTTTAGACTGGGAAATTATTCCATACCCAACTCCTGGTTATCAGCATTAAATAAGACAAAGGATATCTTCAAATGGAAAACGTAGTTGAAGTAAAAAATCTGACTCATTATTACGGTAAAAAGCTGGTTTATGAAAACCTCAATTTTAATATCCGTAAAGGGAGTGTTTTCGGCCTGCTTGGCAAGAACGGGACCGGAAAAACCACTACAATAAATATTCTGAACGGATATCTGAAGCCAAAGTCAGGTGAATGCCTGATGTTTGGTGAAGATTCATATAAACTGTCACCTGAAACAAAGGCAAGGGTTGGTTTTCTTATAGAGGGGCATGTACAGTATAACTTTATGACAATAAAACAGATTGAAAAGTTTTACTCTGCATTTTATCCGAAATGGAAAAAAGAACCATATTATGAACTGATGTCTAAGCTTCAGGTTACGGAAGATCAGAAAATTGCTAAAATGTCATGCGGGCAAAGATCCCAGGTTGCGCTTGGGCTTCTACTGGCTCAGGATACTGACCTGCTTATACTGGACGACTATTCAATGGGACTTGATGCAGGCTATAGAAGATTATTTCTTGATTACCTTGTTGATTATACACATGGAGTTGGGAAAACAATTTTTATTACTTCTCATATTATACAGGACCTTGAAGATTTTGTTGAAGACTGTGTAATAATGGATTACAGGGCTGTGCTTATTAACATGCCAATAAAGAAATTCCGCCAGGAATTCAGACACTATTCATTTAAGACTACTAACAGTGGATTAAAGATTGATAAAAACAGCCTGGTAAGAAACTTTGAAATTATGAGAAACAATGCCAGCATTTTTTCTTTCTCAACAGCGCAGGATGTTGAAGACTATCTTATATCACAAAATATTCCATATTCAGAATTTGCTGAAGTACCAATGACTCTGGAAGATGCGTTTGTTGGTATTACAGGCAGGTATTAGGAGTTTATATGTTGAAATCTCTGGCATTTAAAGAATGGCTTAAAGTAAGATGGATTTACCTTGGCTTATTTGCTGTATCAATAGCAGCTATCATATATATTTTTATGGAAGTGTCCCATGGAATTGAGATAAACGGGGCAATTGTATTTTGGGGATACATAATAGCATATAAAATTCCGCTTGCTTCCGATATATCATATCTGCCATTTGTGACCGGCGTGGTTATAGCTCTTGTTCAGTTTTATCCTGAAGTTAATAACGGCAGATTGAAGCTTACGCTGCATCTTCCGGTTAAAGAAAACAGGATATTATTTATGATGGCGGCATTTGGCGGAGGGCTGCTGTTTTTACTTGCCATTATTAATCTTTTGCTTATCTGGTTTTTTGCACTGTCATATTTCCCAAAAGAAATAGCAGATTTTACTGTATGGTCAGTTATACCTTCCTATCTTGCCGGTATAATAGGCTATTTTGCAGTTGCTGCAATAATGATTGAGCCGGTATGGAGCAGAAGAGTTCCTCAGATAATTTTTAGTACCGGGCTGCTTTCAATACTATTTAGCAGTGGTGATTATAGCGGCACATTTATCCTTTTCTACATTACTGTCGGAGTGTTTATGGCATTTACTGTATTTCTTTCCGGATTCTATTTCAAGAGGGGGATTAAATGATACTTGTAAAAACTTCACGGTTTCTTCTGTTGATTATTATTGTGGCTGTTGCTGCGCATTTTTTGCCTGATATATTCTGGACAAAATTTGAAAAAAGCAATCATACTCCTTTTGTAGCATACAGTCCGGTAAATAATGATTTTCTTATAACTGTAAATACCGGTTCAGAATTATCAAGAGATGCCCGTTATAAAGATACCAAAGGGCATATATATGACCGGGACGGGTATGATACATTACTTCCATTTTTAAATTACCGGCAATTAGCTGCATTAAATAAAATGCCGGATTCAATCAATGGTAAGGCAATTCCACTGGATAGTATAAGGCTTAATAATTTTAATTTCAGCCTTCGCCCTTCGGATATTGACTTTGAAGAGATACCATTGTACCCGCTGCTTGAATCAGCCTCCGGCAGACTTAAACTTGAAATGCCTCATGATGTTTTCAGAATAAACAACAGGATGGAGTTTATTGATTGCAGAACCAATACCATTGAGGAACAGAAAAGCAAATTATTTACAGATAAGCTTATTGAAAAAGGATTTTCATTCCCTGCAAAATTAGTTGCAGGAAATCCAACTACCCGTAAAGCATTTGACGAAGGTTATTTTGTGGTTGATCAAAAGAATAATTTGTTTCACATAAAAATGGTAAGGGGTAAACCATTCTGTGAGAATACAAACATTCCTTCCGGTACCAGCATTGTTCATATAGCAGTAATGGAGAATCCACGCCGGGAATTTTATTCTTATGTAATTACTGCTGATAATAAAATATACCTGCAGCTCTATGACAAATACAGATTGCAGGAACTACCTGTAAAAGGGTACAATTATAAAACAGACGGAGTGCTTATTATGGGAGATTATTTCTTCCGCAATGTAACATTGAGAAGAGATAATAATGTTGAAAGTTTTGTTGCTGACAGGAATTATAAACTGATTGATCATTACAAAGAAAAGTGGGAAGGCAAATATGAAAGCGCTGCCGGCAGTGCAGCAGCTTATATTTTTCCCTTTACTTTGGCTTTTGAAGATAATGACAGCTCTTTTATGAATATTTTTCTAAAGTTTTCTGATACGCGCGCGCTGCTGCTGATACTCCTTTCAGTATTTGGATCTGTAATGCTTACAAAATACAGAAAAGATAAAATATCCTATGCCGATTTATTCCTGGTCTTATTTACCGGCATATACGGTTTAATAGCAGTAGCAGCTATCAGGAATGTAGAATAAAAATACCGGGACCATCAATGATTAGATATATAAACATGCTATTAATCCTGTTCCTGTTTTTTTCGGTTCTTAATGCACAGGAAATAAGAACTGCAGGGATGGGGGGCATCGGGTACTCTGTTGCTGATGAAGATAATTCTCTTACCCCTTATGATTTTGGAAGCAATCCTGCCTGGCTGGTAAATGATCAGAAACAGGACTGGCTGAAAATAGTACCGTCTAGTGTTAATTCGTGGGGTGACTATAAGAGAGTATATGATCCGGAACGCAATAATGTTTATAATATTTTATTCAGAGGAGTAAAAGTACTTGAAAATGGTACGTTCCTGGGCGAAACAACATACGAGTATGATTACAGAAAAAGTGTAAGCCATTCACTGAAATATAAACCATACAATGGCGAAGCTTTTTTTATGAATGATTCTACTACGGGTAATTTCAGGTATCACGGGCCGTCAATGAAGTTTATGTACAGCTTTGAACCTGTTGATAATTTATATGCCGGGGCTTCGGCAAGTTACAAACTGCTCAGCGGATTAAAGAATATATACTCTCGCGCTGAAACTCTTTACCGAAATGTATCTGCTGATGCAGGTATTGTTTACCGTATAAATGACAACCTGCTTGCCGGTGCCACTATAAGCTATATAAGTGAACAGGAAAAAATTGTATCAGATGCAGACAATCTGCTTGACGTTGATATCTACAATTATATGGGCGATACATTTTATACCTTAAGAAGGGCCGCCAGCGTAAGCGATAAGTTTAAAAATAACACAACAGGAGCCGGCGTTCAGCTTTACTACCGGCCATCAGAAAAAGTTGAAATTGCTTTCTCAGGAGATGCAAAACAGGCTTCAGGCAAACTTCTTATTCCATATTCCAGTACAGATGTTACATATTCAGAATATGAAAGAGGCTATGCCAGCCTTAGTAATTACGATGCTCTGGCTGCTGCGCGTTACTATGTAAATGAAGATGTAATTGTATCAGCAAGTGCCGGGTACCATGAAAGAAAAAGCTGGTCAAAGAATACTGCCCTTGACCTGCTTTTATGGGAATGGAATATAAAGGGATTAACAGCGGGCGCCGGTACATCTTTTAAAATATCTGAAGATATACTAGCTGCTGTTGAATATGAATATTCATCGGAAAAGATTGATTCTTCAAAATATGTTGACAGCCGGTATTATTCCAAAAAAGAGCCTAACCACCTTGTTAAAATTGGTTTTGAAGCAGAGCTTATAAAAAATATTTACTTACGTGCCGGTTTTAATTATGGAACCAGCGGAGTTGACCTTCTTTTCGGCGGAGAAGATGTAAAATATTATCGTATTACCTGTGGTGCAGGTATATACACATTTAAAACATTTGGCATTGATTTACTTATAACCTATAACAGCTATAAACCAGGAGATTATGATGTAGTCAGATCAGGACTTAGCAGTTATATCGTATTAAAACTGCTGAGCTTCTAGAACAGAAAATGATTTAATAAAAACAAAACATAAAGTGATACTATGAAAAAACAAATACTATTCTTTTTGATATTTATTTTATCAGCTGCAGCAGTTAATTCTCAAACATGGCGAAAACTTTCACAGGATGGAATGCCAACGGGCAGTGACTGCAGTTTTATAAATGATAATACAGGCTGGTATTCCGGTTATGGAATGTCGGTTTATAAAACCACAGATGGCGGCGTTACCTGGACACAACAATATGGTACAGAGGGTTCCTCGGGTACTTTATATAGTGTCTGCTTTGTTGATGAAAATACAGGTTATGCCGGTGGTACTGCTGCTGCATTAATTAAAACAACAGATGGCGGAGCTACATGGACACCGCTTACTATTCCTGATGTTACAAATAATATTAAAGCTATTAAATTTAATGATGCTCAGACAGGATGGGTACTGGCCTCATCTTCGAGCTCTGCAGCAGTATATAAAACCAACGATGGCGGAGCTTCATGGACACAGGTTTTAACTCATACCGCTGAAATGTATGCCCTTGAATTTTATGGAACCCACGGTGTAGCTATTGGAAAAAACTTTGATGCCTTGTTCTATACAACTGATGGTGACACCTGGACAAAAGGAACAGTATCAGGATTAACATATCCTTCCTATACAAGAAGTGACGTAAGAGCTGCTTATATGGTAAATGAAAATCTTATCTATGCATGCGGATGGGGCTCTACAGTTGGTGCTCAGCCATCAATTCTTTTAAAATCAACTGACGGCGGGGCTAACTGGACATATTTAGGGCAGACTGAAGAAAACAAAGTGTTTTGCAATTTAAATGGCGTCTATTTTAAAGATGAACTAAATGGAATAGCTGTTGGTGGTTCAGTTTATCCCGGTTCAATAGTTGTAAGAACCTCTGACGGTGGAAATACATGGGGGCCTATATCAGTTCCCTTTGGTTTTACATTAAACGAAGTATACGGTAATGGTAATTACCTGTTTGTTGTTGGCAGTACTGGAAATATTATATCCTCAACAGATTTTGGTGATACATGGACGCTTCTGAATACTGTTTCTCCTCATACATTATACTCTATACAAACCCATGATGGAAAAACTGTTTATGCCGGCGGCATGAATGGCTTATTCCTTAAATCAACTGATTCAGGCAAAACGTGGAAAAACAATTTCCTTTATGTGAATGGCGTCTCAACTAATATTTACTCTATGTTTTTCCTTAGCACAGAGCAAGGTTATGTTGGACAGGCATACAAAATGGTTTGCAAAACAACTGACAGCGGTGCAAACTGGGTAAGTGTTATTTCTGATACCTCTGCCAATTCTTTTACAAATTATGGCATATACTTCAAAGATGAGAACACCGGATTTGTTGTTGGTACCTTTGGCAGCAGCGTAGATATTATATATAGAACTACAGATGGCGGCGCTTCATGGAGTTCAACAATTAACCAGGCCGGAGAAAACCTGAATGGTATAACTTTCTCTTCAGCATTAAACGGCGTTGCGGTTGGTGATGATTCTAAAATCCTTCATACTTCAGATGGCGGTGATACATGGCAGATAGCATCTTTAACAGATGTAACATCTGAACTGGATATCAACACTGTTGCTTTTACAGGTGAGTTAACAGGTTTTGCCGGCGGTGATAATATTCTGCTACAAACAAACGACGGTGGAAATACATGGACTACGGTTACCGGGTTTCCAACAACAGCGAGCGTATCTTCAATAGCTTTTAAAGATGCTTCAAACGGTTATCTTGTTGCAGAAAAACTTATTTATGCTACAACAGACGGCGGTACAACATGGAATGATGTTTCAGACACAATTACCACTGAAAACACAACATTAAAAAATGTCTGCATAGATGAGAACGGATATGCGTGGATTTGCGGTAACAGCGGCATAATTATAACTAATGCCCCGGAATCTTCAGTAAGTGTTGCTGATGAAGGCAAACCTCTGTCTTTCTACTTGATTCAAAACTATCCAAATCCGTTTAATCCTTCAACAACAATTACTTACTCTCTTGAATCAAGGGATTATGTCTCAATTAAAATATTTGATGTTACCGGCAGGGAAGTGGAAGTATTGTATAATGGCGAAGCAGAAGCCGGGTTACATACTATTAAATACGATGCCGGAAAACTTGCCAGCGGTACTTATTTCTGTTCAATGCAGTCCGGAAATAAAACTAAAACTTTAAAAATGAGTCTGATAAAATAATATCACTCTCCTATGGCCTGTGCAGTTATAATTTAAAAGATTTATAGCTGCACAGGATTTGAAATCACTTGCGTATAGAAATTCTGAAACGTTCCGTAAAACCGGCAGCTATTGTATTGTCAATTTTGCCAAATAGAGTTTCTCACATGTTCTAAAAGAGCTTAAAAATGATACTTATATACTCTTCTGGTTGAAAGAAGGCAAAAAATATCTGCCCGTTTGGTAAGCTGATAGATATAAAAGAACTAAGTCCGTAAGAACGAGCAGGCAGCCTAAGTGCCTGAAAAAAGAACTAAAACAGTTCCCGGCATCTGCCGGGTATTAATAATTATAGTAAAAGCAGTCAGGACAAATAATGAAATCTTCCATATTCACAATAATATTAGCTCTTTCATTCGTGCTAATAACTCAAAATATTCTTCCAAAAGAAAAATATGAAGAGGGCAAACTATACCGTCATAAACTTGATAATGGATTTACAGTATTAACAATTGAACGTCACATTGCTCCTCTTATCTACCACCAGGTTACATATAAAGTTGGCTCAAGAAATGAAAGGCTGGGAATTACCGGCATATCACATGTTGTTGAACATATGATGTTTAAAGGTACAAACAGGTACACAAAGGGAACAGTATCAAAAACAATATCGGATAACTCGGGCATTTTTAATGCTTTTACAGCAAATGATATGACAAGCTATTTTGAATATATGCCGAAAAATAAAATTGAGATTGCCTTTGATATTGAATCAGACAGAATGCAGAATGCTGTTTTTGACCCGAAGGAGTTCAAACCGGAAATAGAAGTAATTAAACAGGAAAGAAGAATGCGTACTGAAAGTACTTCATCGGGAATTGCAAGTGAGATGATGAACTCTATTGCATATTTATCACATCCTAACCGTGATCCTGTTATTGGCTGGCCGGGTGATCTTGACCATCTGACAAGAGATGATGCTTATAATTATTATAAAACGTACTATACACCTAATAATGCATTTATGGTACTGGTTGGTGACTTTGATACAGACAGTATCCTTACTGTAATAAAAAAATATTATGAAAAAATTCCTTCCGGGCCTGCTGTGCCGGATGTATGGGCAGTGGAAGAACCACAAAAAGTAAAAATGTCTTTTACTTTATATCACAGTGACTTTACAAATAAATCATTCAGAATGGCATTCCATATACCGGATTATACCAGTGAAGATGTTCCTGCATTAAGAATTGCCCAGATGATTTTTTGCGAAAAGAGCCGCGGCGCACGTTTATATGACAGGATGGTTGAAACTGACGGTATAGCCAATATGGCTGCGGGTGGTTTTTCAATGGGTAAAGACCCCGGCTTATTTTCAATTTCCGTTTCAGTTAAAAAAGACAGCAGCATTGATAAAGCTGAACAGATTGTGTGGGAAGAAATTAAAAAAATGCAGACTGAACTGGTTTCTGATAAAGAACTTCAGAAAGCGAAGAACAGGTACAAATATAACCAGGTTACATCCTATACAAAAAATGCTGATATAGGTGACCGTTTAAGTAAGTGGGAAACTTATTTCGGTTGGGATTTCTTTGGTGTTTATGACAGCAGGGTAAAGGCTGTAACCAAAGAAGATATTATGAGAGTGATGAATAAATACTTTGCTGATGACAAAGTTACTGTTGCTTATATGTATCCTAAAGAAGGTGGGGAGAAAAAAAGCAAAAAGGCGGCTAAGGAAACTGACGATGAAAATGATAGTCAGTTAAATCTTGACCCGGATAAGTTTTATTATCAGCCGCCTGTTGAGGCTCTTGACGCAACATCAGTAATGCTTAATGAAACTTCAGACATAATAAGGCCTAAGCCAATTAAGCCAATGATTAAGGAAATGATGCTTGATAACGGGATTAAGCTTTATACAATTGAAGATCACCTCGTGCCGGAAGTAACAGTTGTTGGATATTTTGATACAGGCGTTATGCCTGAGGCCATTGAAGAAAGCGGCAAACCGGGTATTTCAAATATGCTTGCTGACCTTATGAACAGGGGAACTGAAACAATGGATTATGACCAGCTTACTGACAGGAAATCATTTGTTCCGTTCAGTTTTGGGCCAAGCGGCAGTTACAAAAGCTTTAGTTTCCAGGGGTCATCCCTGATTGAAGACTCTGATGAAATGATGAAAACCGGATTTGAGATTATTACAAAACCTTCTCTTAAAACTGAAGAGCTGGAAAAAATCCGTCCTGATTATATCAATGGGGCAAATGACAGGTTCAAAAAAACATCACTTAAAGCATTTTATGAGATGTTTAATTCACTGTTCAAGGGACATGTATTAACTAAATTTAATTCAACAGAAGAATCAATAAAAAGTATTACGCGGGATGATTTAGCTGCTTTACACAAAAAGTATTTGCGTCCTGAACTGCTTACATTGCTGATGGTTGGTGATATGACTCCTGACCAAATGAAAGCACTTGCCAACAAATATTATGGCTCATGGAAAGAAGAAGGCAGTAAGCCTGAATATACTAAGACGCCTGCCGTTGATGAATTTGCTGAGAAAAAAATAAAAGTATTTCCTGAAAAAGATTATACAGAATGTACAATTAATATTGGTTTTAAACCATATAACAATATAGACCCTGATGAGGCAGAAATTGTTACTGCCCTTAATACAATATTATCAGGCAGCGTTCTTACCTCAAGGATGGGGAAAGAGCTTAGAGATAAACAGGGACTTATTTACGGGCTTAAAAGTGAGTTGTGGGTAAAAAATGATCATATAGGCTACTGGAAATTTAATACCAAAACAGCTCCAAAGAATTGCGAAAAAGTTATTAAGGGGATTTTCTCCGAGATACAGAAGTTCTTTGCAGAAGGAGCTACGGATGAAGAGTTGAAATCCGCAAAGGAACGCCAGTTAGGTATGCTGCCTTTTTACGTTGAAACCCCCGGTGATGTAGCATCTCTTGTTTTTGATATGTATACAGCTAAAGTATCCTTCGATTCATTTGATAAGAAAGCTGAAAGAATTATGGCTATTACAAAAGACGACCTTATGAGAGTAGCGAAGAAGTATTTTACTCTTGACAAATTTGTTATATGTGTCGATGGCCCTATTGAAGAGAATTCATTAGACCATTTGAAAGACGAACTCTAAATATACTGCCGGTGTAACGGCCGGCAGGTTTTCTTTAATTATATAAAAGGAAATGATTATGAACATTTTTACCAGGAAAGTACTTTCTGTTATTTTGCTGTTCATTGTATCTTCAGTTCTTGTGCAGGCACAGGAATTTGGCTGGAGCAAGCAGTTTACATCAACAGGTAAGGACTATGGCAATGGTATTACTGTTGCACCTAACGGAGATATTTATGTTACGGGGGAATTTACAGGTACCCTTACTCTTGCTGATGGTGTTTCTATAACCAGTGCCGGTAATGTTGACTTCTTTCTTGCAAGGCTGAATTCTGCTGGGCTGCCGCTATGGGCAAGGAAAGGCGGCGGTACATTAACTGACAGGGGTTATGGGGTTAAAGTTGACCTGAATGGCGATGTTATAGCTACCGGGCCAATTTATGGTACTGTTACATATGAATCTGTTTCACTTACTTCAGCAGGCAACCTTGATTTTATAGTTGCTAAATATGATTCACTTGGAACACTTAAGTGGATTAAACAGGGAAAGAGTGTATCCCAAACAATAACAAGAGCCGTTGCCGTTGATTCATCAAACAATATTATTATTGTTGGATACTTTGGAACAACTAACGTTGATACTTTGAATTATGAGGGACTAACGGTTACTTCCAATGGAAACCGGGATGGATTTTTAATTAAACTTGATAATGATGGTAACCCCTTATGGGGAGTAAATACCGGTGGCATTGAATCAGATGAAGAAATTAAAGCTGTTGATGTAGATGCAGCCGGTAATATATATGTTGCAGGTACATGTAATGATACTGCATATTTCAGCGGCACTGCTATGTATAATTACGGAGGCAGGGATATCTTCTTTGCAAAATACACAGCAGACGGAAAACTCTCCTGGGTTAAAACCGCCGGCGGCATAAGCGATGATGATGCCAATGGTATTTCACTTGATGGTAAAGGCGGACTGTATGTTTGCGGGTATATAGATGGTGACGGTTCTTTTCTTGGAAGTCCTTTTACTGCTGTAGATACTCTTGATACTTATGTTGCAAAATTAGATACCTCAGGTAATCTTGTGTGGCTGCAATCCGGCGGCAGTGTTGATGTTGATTATGCCACCTCAGTTAAATACTCTCCAATGGGTGTATATGTAACCGGGTATTTTAAACAAACATATACATTGCAGAATAAATCAGTTACCAGTGCCGGTAATGAAGATGTGTATGTAGCAAACTTTGATGAAAACGGTACTTTGAACTGGATTTTATCTGCCGGTGGTACTGATGTGGATAAATCAATGGCATGTGCTGTTGATGCATCGGGAACTTACTATGGTACTGGCTATTTTAAGGGGACTACCAAACTGGGAGAAACCTCATATACTTCTGCAGGCGCTGAAGATGTTTTTGTATTCAAAATTATTAATAATATTGTTCCCGTTGAATTAACAGCATTTAATGCTGCAGTTATTAAAAGCGGTGTTAAATTAAGCTGGTCTACAGCTACTGAAACAAACAATTCTGGTTTCCAGGTTGAGAGGAAATATGTTAATTCAGCATGGGAAACACTGGCTTTTGTGGAAGGAAAAGGAACTACATCGGGAAAGACTTCTTATTCTTATACTGATAATACTGCTTCTTCCGGGAAATATTCTTACAGGTTAAAACAGGTTGATTTTGATGGTACATATAAATATTCAGGCATGGTTGAAGTTAATACTGCTGTACCTTCAAAGTTTGAAGTATTTCAGAATTATCCAAACCCGTTTAATCCGGTAACCAACATTAAATTTAATATTCCTGTTGATGCAAATGTGAAGATATCACTAATCAATATGCTTGGCGAAGAGATAGTACTGGCAAATGGTGATTTTTCAGCAGGTACAAACGAAATTGTATTTAATGGAGCAGGTTATTCTTCAGGTACCTATGTATATGTTGTTAAGGCAACAAGTACAGATGGCAGCCTGATGACAAGCAGTAAAAAATTGGTTCTTTTAAAGTAGTTTGATGTGTTATTGCCGGGCGGATGCAGTATATTTCGGAAACAGGAATACAACTCCGGACAATTCAGTATTTCTTTGAAGGGGGCGGAAGCCCGGCATTATTTATTTAAAATTAATTTCTAACCATTGGTTAATTTAGGGGTCGTATAATGAAAAATAAAATCAGGCTGGGGTTTCAGCTTTTCTTTCTCCTTCTGATTGGCTATGTAGCCGTTCGTCCGTTATTTGATAAATCTTATGTCTCTGATTTTGAAGCATACTGTCCGTTTGGCGGCATATCTTCATTCTTTAGTATGCTTAACCAGGCGACTATGGCCTGTAACATGAGTGAGGTTCAGTACATACTGGGGCTTGGGCTTGTTGCAGGTGTTATTCTTGTGGGTAAATTGTTTTGCAGTTATGTATGCCCGATTGGTGCTGTAACTGAATGGCTTGGTAAACTTGGGCAGAAGTTAAAAATAAGAATTGAAATGCCCTCTGTTGTTGACAGGCCGCTGCGTTTATTGAAGTATGTACTTCTTTTTATTACTCTCTATTTTACAATGACAAGCAGTGAACTATTTTGCAAAGAGTTTGATCCTTATTTTGCCTCAGTAAACCTGTTTGATAATAATGACATAGTTCTTTATTTCGCTATTCCTGCACTTGCAATTACAATTCTTGGCGCTATATTTTTCAGGTTGTTTTGGTGTAAATATTTATGCCCGGTAAGTGCATTAAGTAATATATTTCTTAATGTTGCTGCTTCAGGAGGAGTAATAATCCTTTTTGTTGTCATAAATCTTTTTGGCGCCGGGTTAAGTTATGTCTGGATGGTTGGCGGGCTTGTTCTTGCAGGGGCTTTAAATGAACTCGGTTTTATGAAAAGCTTTATTCTGCCTGCTCCCAAAATTGTAAGAGATATAAGTAAATGTTCTGATTGTAATTTCTGTGATGGTAAGTGCCCACAGGGAATTAAAATATCAAAAATGGAAGTTATAAATCATGTTGACTGTAACTTATGTACAGATTGTGTGTACTCTTGTCCGCTTAAGAATACTCTTAGTGTTAACAAGAAAAAGAATTATAAATATCTTGCCCCTATTGTAACAGTAATCTTAATTGCTGTTAGCCTGGGCATTGCTGCAAATTTTGAGCTTACAACAATATCTGAAAAATGGGGAGCTTTTGATAAGGCTACCGCCACTTATTATCAGACCGGGTTAAAGAACATTAAGTGTTATGGAAGCTCAATGGCGTTAAAGGGCACACTTGAAAGCGTTCATGGCATTTATGGACTTGATACTTATGCAAAGTCTCACTCTGTCCGGATTTATTATAATCCTGCAGAGATATCTGAAAAGAAAGTAAAAAAATCTTTGTTCACACCAACAAGGCTTGTTGTAAAAAAACTTAAGCCTGGTGAACTGGATTCACTTTCTGTTCTTAATGTAGGTGTTTATGGTTTGTTCGATTTGTTTGATTTCAATTACCTGTTCTATTCATTAAAACAGGCAGATGGTGTATATGGCTTTGCTACCCATTATGGCGAACCTGTGATGGCAACAATATACTATGATGCAGGGAAAATATCTGCGTCTGCAATAATTAAACAAATTGAAAAGAAGAAGATTACTTATAAGAAACCAACAGGACAGATTGAAACTGTGGAGGTTGATTTTGAGGCTGCAAATTCCGGAAAAGTGAAAGGGAAAATATCTGCAGCAGAGTATAAAAAAGAAATATTCCGGGAGTATGACCGAATATTTAATAATTATGACAGGTATAAAACTGAACAACTGGCTGTATTTGTATTTCCTATGCCGGAGGCAGCCGTACCGGTATACAGAAGATATTTTGGCCAGTTAACAAGTCATTTATCTGCAGATAACGGAGTTGTACGTTTATTAACAAGGTATACAAAAGTACCCACAGCATACCTGTTTTTTGATCCTGCACAGGTTAAGATAGAACGGATAAAGGAACAGTTAACAAAACCAAAATTAACAATATTCCTGAGTGATACTGAAACCAAAGAGGTTGAAAATCCCTTCCATATAAAGCCTGTGGGAGAGGTAAAAAGAGCAGTTGATGTTCAGATTGATGAAGAAGATTGAACAAAACGAAACTAAAAATAAAAAGCCCCGGTAGCATTATCGGGGCTTTTGTTTAATAATAAATAATCCAGAAAATTATGGGGATGAGAATTCCCAGTGCGGTAAGCCAGGCCCCTCTGCCCGTTATACCTTTCTTTCCTTTAATAAGAAAAAGTCCTGATATAGCAAGAAAAGCAAGTGCAACAGCAAATATATCTGCAACGTAAGTCCAGACTCTTTTAGCCCTGTTAAGATGGAGAAAATTTGTTTCTTTAAAAACATGCCGGGCATTTATTTTTTCCTGTACCACAAGCTGATTTTTAATATCTACCACAATAGTGTTACCTTGCGTGAAAATCTGCAATGTGCTGCTGTCAGGGAAGAAAGCATTTTTTAATTTTCCCTTTTCGTCAATTTGATTAAGGACAGATTTTACATAAGCATCTGAGTTATTTATATCCAAACCGCCCAGGTTTACTTTTACAGTATCTTTTTCAACAACATAATTTGGGTTCCAGTCAGATGTATGGTTAACTGCAATACCGGAAACGGCATAAATTATTGTTAATCCTGCGGCAATATAACCAATATCTCTGTGCAGGATTCTTAACCATCTGCGAATACTCATTATTTCCCTTTACATAAAAAAAGGCTGGCCATCAGTTACCAGGGAAACCAGGCCAGCCTGTAAACTTTTAAAGAATGATTATTTTATTTCGGCGCCAAGCCCTTTTATCTGGTAATAAGTAACCGGCCCCTTTACAGAGGATGGGTCGAATTTTGTCCCATGTTCTTCAGCTTCATGTTCAGCCTGCTTAAGAGCCTGTTCTTTTGTAAGATTGATTTCGTATACTTCACCCTCAACAAGTGCTTTTTTACCTTTTGCTTCCATTGGGAAAACAATTTCACCGTCTTTTACTTTTACTTTTATTTTTTGGAACTGTTTATCACTGGCTATTTCCATCCAGCAGCCTCTTTTTGAGCAGACATCAAGTATAGTGCCTTCAATAAGCACTTTTTTACCAACAAATTTTTTAGGATCAGCCAGGATGCTGGATACTTTAGTTTTTTCTTTTAACGTAATATCTTTGCCAAGTTTCTTCCCACCGGCAAATATCATTGTTGCAGATAACAGAATAACTAAAACCGGCAATATCTTTTTCATATTTTAACCCTTTTGTTTAACATAGTTTACTTCTATTTTAAAATAATACACATTTGGCCAATATTTGTACTACCAGAATTATCATAAAAGTAGTATACCTGAAATTAAATGTGCAATAAAATAAGCATAATAGAAGAAAATAATTGATATTATCAATACAAATGTATAGTTTTTCTTAAACGTTTTCGGGGGAAACATATTCCCTCCTGTTTTGCTTCGAAATGATATTCCGGAAAATCTAAAATGAAAGAACGAAATTATACTATTAAAGGTATAGCGGTTAAATTGGGCTTGTCTCCATCAACAGTTTCCCGCGTCCTTTGCGGAAAAGCTGCCAAATACAGAATTAGTGATGCTACTGCTGAACTGATAAAAAAAACTGCTAAGGAATTAAACTACTCTCCCAATTTACTTGCCCGTGGATTGAAACTCCATAAAACTTATACAATAGGTATAGTTATTCCTGATATAGCAAATCCGTTCTTTTCCCGTATTGCTGATAATGTTGAAAAATATGCAAGAAAGAAAAAATACTCTGTGGTTATCTGCAACAGTGAGGAAGAAAGTGATGTTGAAAAACAATCTCTGCAAATGCTGATTGAAAGACAGATTGACGGGCTTATAATTGTGCCTGTGAGCGGAGAGAATACACATATTTTGGAAATAAAACAAAGAAATATCCCTATAATTCTGGTTGACAGGTATTTTGAAAACGCCGGGATTCCTTACGTTACTTCTGAAAATTATAACGGTGCGTATGAGGCGGTTTCTTATCTTATCAGGAATGGGCACAGAAGGATTGCATGTATTAAGGGCATCAGTAATACTCTTCCTATTAAAGAAAGAATAAAGGGATATCATGATGCTTTTAAAGATTCTAAACTAAAAGTAGATGAAAGCCTTATTGTTGGTGAAGATTTCAGTGAACAAAACGGTTATATTGAAACAAAGCTTTTACTCAATCATCAGCAAAAGCCAACCGCTATACTTGGATTAAGCAATCTGATATCATTTGGAGCAATGCGTGCACTTGTTGAAGAGGGATATTCTATCCCGGAAGATATGTCAATTATTACATTTGATGATTTGCCTTATCTCAAGTATCTGAAAACTCCGATGACAGCGATTGAACAGGATGGCGGCGAGCTTGGTGACGTTGCAACTAAAATGCTTCTTGATTACATAGAAACAAAAAAAGATATTGGAAGTAACGGGGTCTTTCTGCCCACACGATTAATTATCCGAAATTCTGTACGTAACTTAAATAAGAGATGAAATTTAATGGCTGCCACGCTATATAAGTGACAGCCATTAATATTAATATTTAAGCATGATAGTTCTTAATAACTATCATGGCCTATAACAACTTTTCCTCTAAACACTCTGTAAATAAAAATTGTATAAGCTATTACCAGGGGCATACCAATCAATGCTATAATAAGCATAGTAAATAATGTTCTTTCGGTTGAGGAAGCATTGTAAACTGTAAGGCTGTTCGCAAGGTTAATTGATGATGGGACAAGCCTTGGGAAAAGACTGACTGCCGTTAGTCCCAGCATTGAGGCTATTAGCACTGAAGAGGCAATAAATGTTTTGCCAAATTGTTTTGCTTTTAGCCCTACAGGTATGTAAAAGACTGCTCCAAAAACAAGTATTAATAAAACCCAGAATAAAGGATTCTTAAATATACCTTCAAACAGGAACGGCGAAACAAAAAAAGTTGCAAGTGTAGCTAAAAAATAAAGCACAATAAATCCTATCCATGCTTTACTTGCGTATCCGGCAATCTTTTCCTGGTGTTTTCCTTCGCTTTTCATAGTCATGTAAACAGAGCCATGCATAAATAACATTACTACACTTAGCAGGCCAACGAGCACAGCATAGGGATTAAGAAGCCCCAGAAAGCTGATTGATGCCTCTACCTTGCCGTTAATAAGTTCAACCGGCAGTCCTCTTAATACATTTCCTATTGCTACTCCGTAAAGCAATGCTGGGATAGCACTGCCAATAGCAAAAGCATAATCCCAATATTGTTTAGATTTAGCTGATTCAGAATACTTCCTAAATTCAAAAGATACGGCGCGAAAAATAAGTGCTGTAAGTAATAGCATAAAAGCAAGATAAAAACCGCTGAATATTGTTGCGTATACAATTGGGAAAGCAGCAAATAATGCACCGCCTCCTGTAAGAAGCCATACTTCATTGCCATCCCAGACCGGCCCTATGGCATTTATATTTTTTCGTCTTTCATCAGGGTCTTTAGTGAAAAGCTGTATTATCCCAACTCCCAGATCAAAACCATCAAGTATTGCATAACCTGTTATTAAAACAGTAAAAAGAATAAACCATATAAGATTTAAATCACTCATGATAAAGCCTCCTTAGCAACCGGCTCAGGGCCATGTTTTATTTTTCTGAATAACAGGAACAGGAATATGCTTCCAAGGAGCAGATAAATTAAAAAGAATAGTATTATTGAAAACAAAAGCTCTGCAGGACTGACAGTGATTGACACTGCATGTTGTGTTTTCATTAAATGATAAACAATCCATGGCTGTCTGCCAACTTCGGCTGCAATCCAGCCTAACTGGCATGCTATAAGCGGCAGCGGTACCGACCATTTTAGAATAGTAAGTATTTTCTTGTTATCCCACAGTTTTTTTCTATACAGCAGAAAAGCTGAAAGACCCATTATTAAAATAAAATACATTCCAAGGGCAACCATGTTATGGTAAGAAACGAATGTTAAAAACAGGGGAGGGATTTCATCTTTCGGAAATTCGTTAATGCCTTTTATTTTAGCATTAACATCTCCGAAAGCAAGATAACTTAATAAACCTGGTATTTCAATTTTCGCATTCAACTGCGGAGGGTTGTCAGTTGGAACAGCAAAAACTGCTATAGGGGCTCCGTTTTGAGATGTATATAAACCCTGTATAGCTGCAAACTTTTCAGGTTGTGTTTTAGCAACCTGCCTGCCATGTTCATGCCCAAAGGGAAAAACTTCAAGCACTGAAACAATTAAACCAAATATAACTGCAAAAGACAAAGCCTTTTTGGCTGTTTCTGTTTCTTTTCCTTTTAGCAGTAAATATGCAGATATACCTGCTACAAGAAACGCCCCGGAGATTAAAGCCGCATCTACTGTATGGAAAAATCTGATTAATGTGGAAGGGTTAAATACTGCTGCCCAGAAATCTGTTAATTCTGCTCTGCCGTTTTGAACAATAAACCCCGCGGGTGTTTGCTGCCATGAGTTAGCAACCAATATCCAGAAAGCCGAAATAGTTGCACCAACTGCAACCATTAAAGAAGCAAACCAATGTACCCCTTTTGATACTTTCTCTCTGCCAAATATGTATAACCCAAGAAAGGTTGATTCAAGGAAAAAGGCGAACACACCTTCGGCTGCAAGGGGAGCTCCGAAAATATCGCCAACAAATTTGGAATATTCTGCCCAGTTTGTTCCGAACTGAAATTCCATTACAATTCCTGAAGCTACACCAATGGCAAAAATAAGTCCAAGAATTTTACTGAAGAATTTGCCAATTGTTTTGTATATCTCATTTTTCTTTTTCCACCCAAGAAATTCTATAATAACGAGCATCCATGAAAGGCCAATCGTTAAAGGAGGGAATAGAAAATGGAAGCCAATAGTCATAGCAAATTGAATACGTGCTAAAAGAACCTGGTCCATGATAAAGTCTCCTGTATTTTATCTGTTTACTTTAACGCATCCAGTGAATGCGCTTATGTTCACTTTCTTGTGCCAGTTCGGCTAATGATTTGCTGGATAAAACTTTTTTCATGTTTTTCTGAGTTTCGGCCCATAATACATGCATTGAACACCATCGTGAATCAGTACAAAAATCATTATCAATAAGGCATTTATTTAACGCCATATCGCCATCAATTGCCTGTATAACATTTAGCGGGGTAATATCTGCAGCATTTATTTTTAATCTTATTCCTCCGCCTTTTCCTCTTTGTGACTGTAACAGTCCTGCTGATGAAAGCTGAGGCAAAATTTTACGAAGAAATTTGTCAGGTATCTTGTTGCTTGAGGCTATTTCAGCTATGGTGAAGCTTGTTCCGAATGGTTTGCCTGCAATGTATATCATTGCTCTTATTGCATATTCGCCGGTTAGTGTTAGCTGCATATTCTTTAATTTTTGTTCGTGTTAAATATGACAAGAATTGTCACATTTAGCAAAGACTTTCGATTGATAATCATAAACAATTATCAAGAGTGAAGTTAACAGGTGGAATATAAAGTGTCCATCCATTGTCTAATCAGAAGTATATTTTATGAATAATAAAAGATGAGAAATATTATGCATTACAGAGGCCTTTTAGTGGTTTTATTTATTGGAATCCTACTTACAGGTTTTGCGAAAAGAATTTATGCCTTAGCTGAGCCGGGGGATAGAATAATCGGAAGCTGGGAGGTTAATGAAAATGGGACAATTGCAAACATATATAAAGATAATGGGAAGTATTATGCTAAAATTGTGTGGATTAAACCCGAAAACAAAAATCTAAAAACGGGAATTATTGTATTAAGGAACTTTAAATATGAGGGAAAATCCGGAAAATGGGTAAATGGGCAAGTATATGCTCCTAAAAAGAAAAGAGAAATAAGTGCCGAACTGAAATTACTTAATGAAGATACCCTGGAAATTCATGCAAAAGAAGGAATTTTTAGTAAAACTATTACCTGGAAACGGAGAAAAGAGGGTTAATAAAAGTATTTATTATACGATTATATGTATACTTTTTATATCAAATGACCATATTGCACTGAATAGTAATACTTATAATATAATAGAACCGCTTATAATAAAAAATTTGCTTTTAATAACCTAAACTTGTAAGTTAATCTAACATTGTTAGAAAAAATAACTTTATTAAAATGGGACATTTAGATAGAAAACAAAGAGAAAAGGAACTGGTAAGGCAGAGTATACTTGATGCTGCAATAAAAATTGCCAACAGGGAAGGGTGGAATTCGGTTACAATAAGGAAAATTGCTGATGAAATTGAATATACTCCTCCTATAGTGTATGAACATTTCCAGGGAAAAGAAAACCTTTTCAAAGAGTTAGTGTATATGGGCTTTAGAATAATGCAAAGTGATCTTGAAGACCTGGTAGAAAAGGAGCCAGACCCCAAAGCATTTCTTATGCGGATATCACTGGGACACTGGAACTTTGCTGTTGAACATTCAGCGTTATATCAATTGATGTTTAGCATTGAAAGGCCAACACCCAGTGAAGAAATGAGTAAAAGCATGAAAATTATTAAAAGTAAATTTACACAAATTGCTAAAGCAGGAGATGATATTCATGAAATAATGTTTTCCTGGATGTGCCTTATAAATGGGACGATTTCATTCCTCTTGTTTAATAACCAGCCTTCACTGCATTTTGTAACTGATGAGTATGCTTTTTTTACAAGAATAATTAAGCGTTTTTTCGATACAATTTAAAAAATCCTTGGATAAATCTAATATAGCGAGAATAATCAATAACTATCAATAATTATGAGAAAAAAACTAATAACCTACGTACTGGTGCTTTTTTCGTGTATTCAATTGTTTGGGCAGCAGTTTTCCTTAAAGGACTGCCTGGACTATGCTAAACAGAATAATAGCAATATTCGTATATCCTTATATGATTCGGAAGTTAGCGGACAAGTAGTAAAAGAACAAATTGGTACCGCGCTGCCGCAGATAGATATAACAGGTACTCTTACAGATAACCTGAAAGTAAGTACATCACTGCTTCCGGGTATACTGTTTGGGCAGCCAGGCACAATGATTCCTGTAAAAATGGGTGTTAAATATAACTCAGTGGCAACAGCAAAACTGACTCAGAAAGTATTTGACCCATCATTCTGGGTAGCATTAAAAGCTGCCAATATAAGCGACGATCTTTCAAAACAGAATCTTCAGAAAACTGATGAACAAACTGCATATGATGTTTCAGCAGCTTATTATAAAGCAATAATTTTAAAGATGCAGCTTTCTAATCTTTCAGCTATCCTGAAGGCATCTGAAAAAAATCTTACCTCAGCCGAATTAAAATTTGCCAATGGTATGGTAAAGAAAGTTGATGTTGATAAAATAAAAATCAGCTATAATAATACTAAATCTCAGGTTGACCAGGCTGAGCTGAATTATCGGCAGGCGTTAAATACACTTAAATACCAGATGGGTATGCCGGTTGAACAAGAAATTACTCCTGGCGGAACTCTTCCCGAGGTAGAATCTTATTTTCAAAAAGAAAATAATGAACAGCTTAATATACATAACCGAATAGATTATCAAATTTTGCAGACTAATGTACGCCTGTATGAAGCAGATAAAGAAAACAAAGTTGCTTCTTATTTGCCTACACTGTCATTTAATGCAAACTTTGGATATACAGCAATGCGTAATGATTTTGATTTTTTCAAATCTAAACCCTGGTTTAACAGCTCATCAATAGGGCTGGAGTTAAAAATTCCTGTATTCTCAGGTTTTTCAAGGTATTCACGTGTTGAGCAGGCAAGTTTAAATCTGGATATAGCGCGTGAAAAGCTGAAACAATCAGAACAAGCTATAAAGGTTGAAGTTTCAAATTATGATATTCAATATACCAATGCTATTGATAATATAAAGAATGAAAAAGATAATCTTGACCTTGCGGAAAGTGTATATAACAATATGCAGCTTGAGTATTCACAGGGAACAGGTTCTTCTCTTGAACTTACACAGGCAGAAAGCTCATTAAGAGAGACACAGAATAATTACTATAACAGGCTGCTTACACTTTATATAGCAAGGCTTGACCTGGAGAAATCAAAAGGAACTTTAAATAATTTTATAAATAATCTTAGATAAATCTGATATGAAAAAAATAATAGCAATAATAATCGTAGTAGTATTAGTTGTATTGGCAGGACTTAAATTAATGCAAAGCAGAGAAAAGAATCTTGCCAAAATTTCAGATACTTCTCTTAAGGAAGTTTTGGTTACCGTTGCAGATGTAAAAGAACAGAATGCTTCATTTAACCTTGAATTTACGGGAACACTAAATCCGGTAAAACAACTTGATATACCGGCAGAAACATCAGGCAAAATTACTTCTCTTAAGTTTGATTTGGGAAGTACCTTTTCAAAAGGCGGAGTAATTGCAACAATTGATGATAAAATCAAAAAGCTTACCTTTGAAACTGCAAAACTTGATGCTGAAAAACAAAAAAGAGACTATGAAAGAATTAAGAATCTGTATGATGGTGGTACTTCATCCAAACAGGAACTGGATAATGCATTAACTTCTTATGAAACAGCAAAAAACAAAGCAGATGATGCTGAGAAACAGCTTTCTTATACAAAGATTGCAACTGCAATATCCGGTACAATTGTAAAGAAAAATGTTGAAGAAGGTACATATGTTAACGCAGGTACAGTAGTGGCGACAATTGTTGATATCACACGCCTTAAAATAAGAGTTAACGTATCAGAAAATAATGTTTATTATCTGAAGAAAGGTGATAAAGTAAAAATTACAACTGATATATATCCTGGTGCAGAACTTTCAGGCTCAATATCTTTCATAAGTCCGGCCGGTGATGAGGCACATAATTATACAGTTGAAATTGAAATACCAAACAGTTCTAAATACCCATTAAAAGCCGGTACTTTTGTTAATGTAGCGATAAATATAAGCTCAAACAGAAATGGGTTATTTATTCCGCGTGAAGCGCTTATGGGCAGTGTTAAAGATGCAAAAGTTTATGTTGCTGAAAACGGGAGAGCAAAACTAAGAAAAATTACCATAGGCAACAGAAGTGAAGATTACCTTGAAGTTATAGGCGGGCTTGCTAAAGATGAAAAGATAATAATAAGCGGGCAGGTTAACCTTACAGATAATAAAGCAATAAAAATTATAACTAATAATTAAGATAACAAAATGACAATTACTGAATTAGCAATAAAACGATCGACACTTGTAGTTGTAGTATTTACGGCACTTACAATTCTGGGTATTGTTTGTTTTAAACAGTTGAACTATGCTCTTATACCTAAAATTGATGTTCCTGTAATGCTTATATCGACACAATACCCGGGAGCATCGGCACAGGAAGTAGAAAGTTCTGTTACAAAGAAACTTGAAGATGCTTTGTCAGCGATGGAAAACGTTAAGTATATGAGTTCAACTTCACAGGAAGGTGCTTCAACTATAATCATAGAGCTTGAGCCAAATGCAAATATTGACCTTTCGCTGCAGGATGCGCAAAGAAAGGTAAACGCAGTTCTTTACCAATTACCTGACAATGTAAAAACACCATCTCTCCTTAGCTTTTCAACAGACCAGATACCTGTTCTTAAGCTGAGTGTCAGGGCAAATATGGAGTCTCCAAAATTATACCAATTGGTGAAAGACCAGCTTAAACCAAGATTTGCTAAAATAAATGGTGTGGCTAATATAACACTTGTTGGTGGTGATGAAAGAGAAATAAAAGTTAATGTAAGCAGGGAGAAACTGGCAGCATATAAGATTTCTATCAGCCAGGTTTTCTCTATAGTCGGCAATTCAAACATGGAATTTGCTACAGGTAAAATTGAAGCTGACAGAACTCAGTATACACTGCGTTTATCAGGTAAAGTATCTTCAATGGACCAGTTGAAAAATGTAATAGTAGCCAAATCTCAAAATGGAAGTATAATAAGATTATCTGACGTAGCTGAAATAGTAGACGGTATAGCTGAATATTCTACAATCAGTAAAATGAACGGGCAGAATGCAATAGGTATTATTATTCAGAAAAAAACTGATGCAAACTCAGTTGAAGTGTGCGATATGGGCAAAGCTGAAGTAAAAGCAATTGAACAACAGTATGCTTCGCAGGGAGTAAAATTCAGTATTGCATCTGATAACTCAATCTTTACCCTTGCTTCATCTGAAGCTGTAATTGAAGATCTTGGGCTTGCAATTATTCTTGTGGCAATAGTGATGTTTTTATTTCTGCATAGTATCAGGAACTCATTTATTGTACTTGTGTCAATTCCAACGTCTTTGATCTCAGTATTTACAGCCATGTATATTTTCAATTTTACGCTGAACATAATGACGTTAATGGCGCTGTCGCTTGTAATAGGTATTCTTGTGGATGACTCAATTGTGGTTCTTGAGAATATATACCGGCACCTGTCAATGGGTAAAGACAGGGGTAAAGCGGCTCTTGACGGAAGAAATGAAATTGGCTTTACTGCCGTGGCTATTACACTTGTGGATGTTGTGGTTTTTATTCCAATGGCATTAGTTTCCGGAATGATTGGAAACTTCCTCCGGGAGTTTTCATTAGTAGTAGTATTTTCTACTCTGATGAGCCTTTTTGTTTCATTTACTGTTACTCCTTTACTTGCATCAAGGTTCAGTAAGCTTGAAAAACTTACACGCGACACTCTTTTAGGTAAAATAGCTTTGAGTTTTGAAGATATTTACAAAAAGCTTGTTCAGCTATATGAAAAAGTGCTTCGCTGGGGATTAAGCCATAAAGGTATTATTTATACTGTAGTTCCGGTTTTATTTATCTCTTCATTAATGTTGGTTGGTTTTGGTTTTATTGGTTCAGAGTTTATGCCTAAGACAGATATGAATGAATTTAGTGTTAAGCTTGAAGGCGAACCGCAAAATACAATTTATCAAACCAATCAGCTTACTGAAAAAGTTGAACAATTATTATTAAGTAAACCTGAAGTAGAAAAGGTATTTTCTGCAATAGGTTATTCAAGTTCATCTTTCGTAAGCTCAGGCCAGGAATATAAATCGGAATTAACTGTAGCGATTGTAGATAAGAAAAAAAGAAAGCAAACTGTTGAGCAGTATGCAGCATCAATTAAAAAAGACATACTTGCAAAAATTCCGGGCTTAAAAGTCTCTGCTGCCCCAACATCTATGTTTGGTACTTCTGATGCTCCTATACAAATTCTGCTCAGAGGTTCTGACATGAATGAGATATATGAAACAGCTGATAGCGTAATGGGTGTAATATCCGGCATTTCAGGTATAAACGATGTTAACCTGTCTGTTGAGAACAGTAAACCTGAAATGCATATAGAACTTAACCGTGATAAGATGTCAATGCTTGGATTATCTGTTGCAGATGTTGGTAATACATTATCACTTGCTTTTTCAGGAAATACTGACCTTCAGTATACTGATAAAGGAGAAGATTATGATATTAATGTTAAACTTGACCAGTTTGACCGAAAGAATCTGGAAGATGTTGGTTCTATAACCTTTATGAACAGTAAAGGCGATATTATTGAATTAAAGCAATTTGCCAATATATACCAGGCACTTGGCCCAAATAAGCTTGAAAGATATGACAGAATATCTTCGTTAAAGGTAACAGCAGAAGTATATGGCAGGCCTATTGGTACGGTGGGTGATGAAATTAAAAAAGCAGTAGCAGAAAAAATACATACAAACACTGTAACGATAGAATACAAAGGACAGCTTGAAAGACAGGCAGAAGCATTCAGCAGTTTGTTTACAGCCCTTTTTGCAGCAATTCTGCTGGTTTATTTTGTTATGGTATCATTATATAACTCATATATATATCCTTTTGTAGTGCTATTCTCACTGCCTGTTGCTATGATTGGTGCATTCCTGGCAATGGCTCTTGCAGGACAGAACCTCTCAGTATATTCTATTATAGGTATAATAATGCTGATGGGCCTTGTTGCAAAGAATGCAATTTTGCTGGTGGACTTTACCAACAAATTAAAGGAAGAAGGTATGCCGGTTGCTGAAGCTCTTGTTGAAGCCGGAAAAGAAAGGCTCCGCCCTATTCTTATGACTACCATTGCGATGGTATTTGGTATGCTGCCTCTTGCCCTTTCATCAGGTGCATCCTCAGAAAGCAAGAACGGACTTGCATGGGCAATTATAGGCGGGCTTCTCAGTTCGCTCCTTTTAACCCTTGTACTTGTTCCGTCGGTTTATGCAACTGTGGAAAAAATTAAAACAAAGTTATATCATAAAAAGGCTCCGGATAAAGGAACTTCATCAGGGCCTGCTCCTGTAATAGCAGAATAAGAATTAATTGGTTTACTAAAACCCGGGCTTATGCCCGGGTTTGTTATTTTAATTTATTCAATAGGTAATAATTCAAGCTGAATTTAAATATGTAGAGATTCATTATTCTCCAAATTACTTTTTTCTGTTTGTATCCAGTATGGGGAACGCTTATCCATATGGAACAATTTTTTCAGGCTCTTTTTGCACTTATGGCCTAATTCTTTTTGAAGTGTTTTATTTGTCTGTATTAGCTCTGGTGTGGTTTTCCCCGGGATAAAACCCAGCTTTTTTAGTATCCTGCTAATTTGTCTTCTGCCAATCTTAACCGAAAACCTATCTTGAATGAAGTACTCTATAAGAGAAGTATTCCACTGCGCAAAAGGATAACCCTGTAAAACAGGTGGATTAAACAAAGCAATTTTAAATTCAGTTATTTGCATACTGCTCATTTTTTTTGGCTGTCCGCTTTGCTTAATAGCATGGGAAGCCTGTAAACCACGTTCAGAGAACCGCCGTAGAATATCACTAACAGTGGATTCTCTTTTACCGGTAGCCGCAGCAATAGCAGGAATACTTTCACCTTTTTTTCTCAACAAAGCGCATTTTAGACGTAATTTAGCTTTAACGCACATTTCAAAGTCATATGCTTTTTTTAATTCAGATAGTGAGATTTCAGGTAAGTATTCTTCTTTTTTAGCAACATACATGTTGTTTAAATGATTAAGAATAAATAACTTAGCCGCATTATATGGAAAAAACTTACGGAAATTAAAGTCTCGTAACTAAACTGTTAACAATATCTGTCGATAATGTGGTATGAATGGGGAGTTGAAATTTAACAGGGGAGATTATACATCTGTAACATTAAAAGACAAAGTTACAAGCCATTAAACTGATGAAACTACATTAATCTGCGCCCCAAATTGATTAATGTTTTTCCAATCATGAGCCTGCTTGTTTAATTACAGGCAGGTTTTTTAATTATATAACTTTGTAATTAAAGCAGATGCTTCACCGCCTCCAATGCACAAAGATGCAAGTCCGTATATTGAATTTCTTCTTTTCATTTCGTGCAACAGAGTTGTTAAAATTCGGGCACCACTCGCACCTATGGGATGCCCAAGAGCTATAGCTCCTCCATTAACATTTACATTATCTTCACTAAGCCCGATAATTTTATTAACAGCAAGTGACACTACAGCAAAAGCTTCATTTATCTCATAAAGCTCAATATCGCTGGCAGACAGTCCGGCTTTTTTCAATACCCTGGCAATGGCATCTGCCGGGGCAGTTGTAAATTGTGCCGGGGCTTTAGCGGCTGAACTTTGTGCTATAATTTCTACCAAAGGCTTTAAGCCGAGCCTCTGGGCTTTTTCTTCAGACATCAAAAGAAGTGCAGATGCACCGTCATTTAACTTAGAAGAATTTGCTGCAGTAACAACACCATTCGGATCAAAAACAGGTTTAAGAACACGCATTTTTTCAAAATCGACTTTTTCAGGATCTTCATCCTTGTTTATAATTGTTTCGCCGGATTTTGATTTTATGGCTATCTTAATAATCTCATCATCAAATATATGATTTTTCTGTGCATTTAAAGCCCTCTTATAAGATAAAGAAGCAAACCTGTCAAGTTCTTCCCGCGTTAGATTAAAATCCCGTGCGCAGGATTCAGCACAAACACCCATGTGGATATTATCGTAAACATCAGTTAATCCGTCAATAAGGAGGGAGTCATACAGAGTCTGGTTTCCCATCTTATAACCACTCCGGGCTTTTTTAAGAAGAAAAGGAGCATTGCTCATGCTTTCCTGCCCGCCGGCAATAACAATTTCAGCATCGCCGGAAGCAATTGCCTGATGAGCCAGCATAACCGCTTTAAGGCCGCTGCCGCACATTTTGTTTATTGTCATAGTTTCAGTTTTATCAGGGAGTCCTGCAAAGAGGGCAGCTTGCCGTGCAGGTGCCTGTCCAAGCCCTGCAGTTATAACATTCCCCATAATAACTTCATCAACTAAGTTTTTATCAATACCGGATTCATCCAGAATGGCTTTTATTGCAATACTGCCTAATTGAGGGGCTGAAAAGGAGCTTAAAATTCCGTTAAAAGAACCTATTGGGGTTCTTTTGGCATGAGTAATTACTACTTTGTTCATGGGAACCCATCCTCTTTTATTGATGCCTGCAATTTATTAAACTTAATTTAAATAATAAAAGATGGTGGATGTGAAGTAGAAATAATACAAATACTATTATTTTAAAAATTTCTTTGCCAGAAACTCCTGAAAATCATTTTTGTACTTGTCCGATATGGGAATATAAACATCACCAAAAATAATTCTGTCACGCTCAATAGTTTTTATTTTATTAAGGTTGACTATATATGACCTGTGTACTCGCATAAAGCCGGATGAGGGGAGCTGATCTTCGAGCGATTTCATGCTCATTAAAGACATAATGGGTTTTGTTTGTGCAGCCTGGTAAATTTTAACATAGTCTTTTTCTCCCTCAATATATATTATATCATCAAGCCTTATCTGTAATATACGGTACTCTGATTTAATGAATATTGAATCTCCGGCCTTGTTCTCAGGTGTTTTTGTGTTTACAAGGTCAAAGTATTTTTTTGCTTTATTGGCTGCAGATAAAAATTCCTGGTAGCTGACAGGTTTAACAAGATAATCAAGTGCCTCAACCTTATAACCGCTCAAAGCATATTCTTCATAAGCCGTAATAAATATGATTCGTGTTTCATCTTTAATAAGCCGAGAGAATTCCAATCCGTTAAGGTCAGGCATGTGAATATCAAGAAATACAAGGTCAATTTTCTTTTGATTCATGACAGCCATGGCCTCAATTGCACTGCTGCAGCGGGCAGCCAGGTTCAGGAAGGGAGTTTTCTCAACGTAACCTTCGAGTAAATCCAGCGATAAAGGTTCATCATCTACAATTATACACTCAATAGTCATTACTTATTTCCTTAACTTAATTTCAAGGTCAGAGTAAAATACATTATCCTTCCTGTTAGTGAACAAATAATAATCATCACCATATAAAAGCGATAGGCGTTTGCTTAGATTTACCAAACCTACACCTGAATTTTTATCATCAATATTTTGTTCACGCCCAATGCTGTTTATTGTTGAATAGATAAGCTTATTGTTCTCAAAAGTAATTTTAATATTAATAAACGAATCGTTAAAAGCTCCGGTGCTGTGCTTGAAGGCATTTTCTGCAAAAGTAATTAATACAAGTGGTGCAATGAAATATTCTCCGGGGCAGTCATCTATTGAAATATTAAGTTTTGTATTACCGCTTAGTCTTAACATCATTAAATTAATGTAATTCTTAATAAAAGAAATTTCTTTGGAAACAGGGAGAAAATCTGCCTGGGATTCATAAAGCACATAGCGCATCATGTGGCTCAGCATGTGAACTGACTCCTGGGCTTTTTCCTGGTCCTTAGCTATAAGAGAATAAATATTATTGAGTGTATTAAAAAGGAAGTGCGGATTAAGCTGCTGCTTAAGCTGATTTAATTCAGTTTCAAGATGAGCTTTCTCAATTTCTTTTTTCTCCTTTTCAATCCTGTTGTTTTTTTGTACTGACTTAACAGCAATACTAACAATTGCTGAGGTAAGCAAGGAGAAGAACTGGCTGTAAAAAATAAATAATTCAGACGGCCTCGGCCTGTTTTTGTCAATATGCAGCTCAAGATTCTTCCATACAAATTCATGTGCAATATGTACAGATATTATAATTGCAGAAAATAAAACCAGGTTAAATATTATGAACAGGAAATATTTCTTTTCGAAAAAATAAGTATCAATTAATAAGAAGTAATTAATATAAAACACTACGATAAAACTTAATACAGGCAGCCAGTTCCTGAAAATATCTGCCCACCTGTTTGACTGGTAAACATCATTAAAGATAACGGGCATACCGAGTATTACTATCATAAATCCGGTATGGATAAGAACGGTTTTGTATTTATTAAAAATATCTCTGAACATTTCTGTTATCCCTTTAATTTATCATTCAGCTATCCTTATTCGTAACGCAGAGCAACAATAGGATCAAGTTTAGATGCTTTATAAGCCGGGTATAACCCGAAAAATATACCGGTAAAGGAACATACTGCAAAAGAAATAACAATAGAAATACCGGTAATTAAAACAGGCCAGCCCAGGTAATTGCTGACAATCCAGGAACCGCCAAGTCCAAGCAGCAGCCCAATAACTCCGCCGGTAACGCTTATAAGGACAGCTTCAATAAGAAATTGTTTTAAAATATCTCTGCCTTTTGCGCCTACAGATAATCTTAAACCTATTTCGCGGGTTCTTTCCTTTACAGAAACATACATAATGTTCATAATGCCAATACCGCCTACAAGAAGAGAAAAAGCCGCAATTGTAACCAGCAAAATAGTCATCATTTCACTTGTTGAACTGATGGTTGTTATAAGTTCTTTCTGGCTTCTAACAGTAAAATCACTTTCAGTACCCTGTTTTAGTTTATGGTTTTCCCGAAGTATTTGTTCTATTTCGGCAGTTGCTGCATCAGAAGTATTCTCACTGGTTGAAGACATTATAATCTCATTCAGGTATGTAATAGCAAGTATTCTTTTTTGTACCGTTGTATACGGAGCTATAACAATATCATCCTGATCCTGCCCGAAAGTATTTGATCCTTTTTCTTTAAGAACTCCAACAACTGTGAAGGGAATTTTGTTAAATCTTATAACTTTTCCAATAGGATCTTCTCCATTAGGGAAAAGATTTTCAACGACAGTTTGGCCGATAATAATTGATTTTGCTGCGGTTTGCACATCCCGTTCAGTAAAAGAGGTACCTTCTTTAATCTCATATTTTCTTATTGAAAAACCATCAGTATTAAAACCGAGTATTGATGTAGGCCAGTTTGTGTTACCATAAATAACCTGTCCGCTTCCCTGGACAGAAGGGGAGATGTATTTTAAATATTTGCTTTTGCTTTTAAGAGCTTCAAAATCAGAAAGCTTAAGTGTTTGCGATAAACTTCTGTCCATTCTCATTCCACCCTGCTGCTCGGAACCCGGGTGAACCATAAGCATATTGGAGCCCATGCTTGAAATAGAATCCTGAATACTTTGTTTTGAACCTTCGCCAATTGCAAGCATAATTATAACGGAAGTTACCCCTATTATAATTCCCAGCATTGTTAAGAACGTTCTGAATTTATTCTGTTTTATAGTTGTTATTGCTGATTTAATTAAATTTATCTTATTCATAAAGAAGCCTCAATTTCATCAACAGGCGGTAAGTTTGCAAGCATCTCACCGGCTGAGGCAATATTATCATTTATTTTGTCTTTTAATAACACACCATCACGAAGAACGATATTTCTGCCGCAGAAAGAAGCAATGTCTGGTTCATGAGTTACAAATGCAATTGTTTTACCATTTTTATTCAATTCCTGAAACAATGACATTATTTCATAGGATGTTTTGGTATCCAGGTTGCCTGTAGCTTCATCGGCAAGTATTATTACAGGGTCATTAACAAGTGAACGTGCAATAGCTACTCTTTGCTGCTGCCCGCCGGACATTTGTGCCGGTGTATGGTCAAAACGATCAGCTAAACCAACTGCCTCAAGAGCTTCTTTTGCCCTGCGGATTCTCTCTGAACTCTTAATCTCTTTATTATATAAAAGCGGAAGTTCAACATTAGTTAATGCTGTAGTTCTTGGAAGTAAATTATATGACTGAAATACAAAACCAATTTTTTTGTTTCTGTATTCTGCAAGTTCATCTTTACTCATATTACGTACATTTGTCCCATCGAGGAAATAATTACCGCTTGTCGGCTTATCCAGGCAGCCAAGTACATTTAGCATTGTTGATTTACCTGAGCCGCTGGCACCCATGATAGAAACAAATTCGCCTCTTTTTATAGAAAATGAAACTCCTCTAAGAGCTTTTACAATTTCATTACCTACCAGGAACTCACGCCTTAGATTTTCAATTCTGATTATTTCGTTGATATTCATCGTTGTGTCCTTAATTTACTATTTCTGTCCGGGCCTTTTAGGCATAAATGGACTTGATTTGGTATCTCCCTGAGCATTAGTTCCTTCAGCAGAAGTAGTTTCAGCAATGCCAGTAACTACCTCTTCACCCTGTTTGAGGCCGGATAAAACCTGTATCTGGGTAGCATCTGTCAGTCCTACCGTTACTTTCCTTTGTGTTATATTGTTACCTTCCTTTACCCAAATGATTTTTTCATTTTCAGATGAAGCGGTAACTCCTGTTTTGTTTATTTTTCCACCCGGCATTAATTCGGCAAATTTATTTGAAAACTGTTGATCAGGCGTAAAATTAGCCGCAGCAGCCGGAATGGTAAGGGTATTGCCTGCATCAGAGGTTGTAACGCTAATACTAGCTGTCATACCGGGCATTAGTTTATATCCCGGATTTGGAGCATCAACTATAACAGTATAGGTAACAACTGAAGAACTTGTTGTTGGATCAAGCCTGATTTGAGATACAGTTCCTTTAAATTTATCGTCGGGGAAAGCATCAACTGTAAAAGTTACACTCTGGCCTGTTTTAACCTGTCCAATATCTGCTTCATCAACATTAGCTTCTACCTGCATTCTTGTAAGGTCTTTTGCAATAGTGAACATAGTTGGAGCGCTTAAACTTGCTGCTACAGTTTGTCCCTCTTCTATATCTATACTAAGTACAACACCGTCAATAGGGGAGTGTATAGTAGAATAACCCAGGTTTTGCTGAGCAATTTCATAAGCAAGTTTAGCTTTCTGGTAGGTAGTTTTAGCATTATCCAGATTGTATTTAGCTGTTTCAAGGTCTGTTTCACTTACAAGTTTCTTATCAGACAGAGCCTTAGTACGGTCATAATTTTTTTGCTGATAGTCAACCTCTGTTTTTGAAGAGTTTAGTGTTGCTTCGGCATTTTTAAGTGTTGAGATCAGGTTAGTTTTATCAATTTGCGCTATAACCTGTCCTTTTTTTACATGATCATTGTAATCGACATAAACTTTTTCAATAATTCCGGATACCTGAGTACTAACCTCAACCTTTGTAATTGGTTCAATAGTTCCGGTTGCAGTAATAAAAGTACTAACATCTTTTATTTCAGCGGCTGAAGTCTGAAGGCTTAGCTTTTTGCTTTCGGCAGAAGAAAAAAACTGCCATGCGCCTGCCAAAACTGCAATTATACAAACAACACTTATCCATAACTTCTTTGATTTCATTTTAATCTCCTAAAAGAATTTCCTGTTTCCTGAAGCAAAAGTAAAACAGCAAGTACTGTTTAGAAAATCTGATATACCAGCAGGCAGTATTTATAGAAGTTTACCCCAAAACAGCCGATGAAAAAATGAACTCAATACTAATAATCCATAAATGAGACAAATAATATGTATAATCGGGTGGAATAAAGCCTGAATAATAAATAAAAGCTCTTCAAGAAAGAGATTAAAATTTTATATTTTAGAATGTTCTGAACGCAAGTTTTTTATTATCCGGCGTCTAATGGTTATGAAGAAGGAAATAACTGATGCAAGAAAATGAGCTTGTAGAACGGATACTGAATGGCGATGAAAGCGCTTTTAAGATAGTTTATAATGATAACTATAGAAAAGTGTTAAATGCATGCTACAGGTTCGTTAATAACAGAGAGCAGGCGGAAGACCTTACACAGGAAGTATTTATAGAGGTGTTCAGGTCCCTGAAAAATTTCAGAAAGGAAGCAAAGCTTTCAACCTGGATATACAGGATAGCTGTAACAAGGTCAATTGATCAGCTAAGGGCGCAAAAAAGGAAAAAAAGATTCGCTTTTTTAAAAAGCCTTACAGCGGAGGATAAAATGTTGGAACAAATTTCAGCAAAAGATCATGATGACCCCGGATATCACCTGGAAAATGAAGAAAGGGTGAAAATTTTAAATTGGGCCCTGGATTCACTTTCCGGCAACCAGAGAGTTGCATTTACACTAAGTAAATATGATGAAATGAGTTATAAGGAAATTGCAGACGTACTGGATACTACAGTTTCATCTGTTGAATCACTGATTCACCGGGCTAAAAAGAACCTTGAAAAAAAGCTTTATAACTATTATAGAAAACATATTTAAACGCAAGTTTATACTAAACTAAACGTCCAATATTATAACTGAAGGAGGTTTGAATTGAATAAGGAAGACAGGATAAGGGATGAAGTTGAAAAGACCTTAAGTGTACTGGACAGGATAAAAAACATTGATGGAAATCCTTTCATGTATACGCGGATAAAAGCAGAACTTGAATCACGTATTGAAATCCGCAGAAAACCTGTTTTTGGCTTTGGGTTGAAAGTTTTACCTGTAATACTGTTTATTGTATTATTTTCAGCAAATATAGTATCTGTTGTATACTATCTGCATAGTAAAAGTTCAACTGCTAACAGAGAAAATTATATATCTTCTTTTGCCAAAGAGTACAATCTTTCAACTTCATACAATTATATAAAGGATATAAATATAGAGGATTGATACTATGGACCTTTTAGTAAAACAAAAAATATATGTCTGGGTTATAATTGCCCTGATACTGTTGAACCTGAGTGTTTTGGTGCTGATGTGGCTTAACGGGCCAAAACCACCGGCAATTGGAGAAAAAGATAAAAGACTGCCGGTTAAGGATTTCTTTAACAAAGAACTGGGTTTAACAGCAGACCAGCAAAAAACGTTTGATAAGCTGCGGGATGAACATTTTAAGGCAATTGATACTCTTATCAAACAAATTGAAGCTAAGCGTGCCCTGGTAAATGAGGAAATGTTTAAGCAAAATCCTGATAATGCAAAAATTAAGCAAATTGCTGATTCTATTGGCAGCCTGACTGCTCAAATTGAAGAATTGAGAGTCGGCCATTTTACAAAGCTGTATTCTTTACTTGATCAAAAGCAGGCCGAAAAATTTAAGAATATGATTAAAGAAACAAACAGGCACCGGATGGATGGGCCAATGCCTTTCAAAGGCCCCGGCAATGGGCCAAATATGAGGCCAAACGGACCAATGGGTGGCCCGGATGGTAATCGTGAGGGCGGTAATCAACCTATGCGGGAAGGTGAAATGCCCCCACCGCATGACGGCCCAAGGCCTGAATAAATAAAATAAGTTTGGTACTCTCTCCCAATATGCCGCTATAGCTTTATACGTTGTATAAAGTTATAGTGGTTTTAAATCTTCCTTTGAAAAAATCCTGAAAATAAAATCCTCTTCAGAGTAAAATCCTAAATAATAAGGCTATCAGCATCAGAAGCTTCGGATGTAATTTTTTTATTTTCTGCACAAGTAAAGGAATAAAAGAACGTCAAATAGACCGGAAGCCTGATTATAATTGCATTTTATCAGTTTTTGTTGGATATCTTATCCCTTTATTCAGCCTGACTGACAATTAAAAGAGCTTCCTTTTATCTAATACAGGTCCCCCTCCTCTTCCTTAGGAGGGGGTTTAAAACTGATCTGGCTGATAATACCAGGAAAAGCATCATATTATAATGTGCAATATGGTTTGTAAATCAAAAATAAATTTGAAAATAAAAAATAACAGGGTGTACATGTTAAACGCCAAAATAATTGCAGTTTTAGGTTTTGCTGCTATTTTATTTACCGGATGCGGAACAGTAAATGTAGCAAGCAAGTGGGCTGACAGCTACATAACCGTTGATGGTGTAGATGACGAATGGCAGAATGGATCTTACTATATAAAGGATCATAATCTTTTACTTGGTATAAAAAACGATGAAGAGAACTTTTACTTTGCATTAATAACCAGTGATGAAACAAATAAACAGCAGATCTTAAGAAGCGGCCTGACTCTCTGGTTTGATAATGAAGGGGGAAGTGATAAGAAATTTGGAATTAGATTTCCATTGGGTATGAAAGCCCCGGAGATGAATCGCGATAAAAACAATAAACCTGCTTCCGGTTTAAGCGGCCAGGAAGAAAACGGAGAAGAACAGGGAATGCCGCCGGGCGAACAAAACGGGGAGCAAAAAAAACCGGGTCAGAATGGAATGCCGGCTCCGGACTTTTCAAAAATGGAAGCGGCATTTACCGACCTTGAAATTTTGAGTGATAAAGACACAAGCCGGATGAGTGTTGATGCAGCTAAAGGTATTGCAGTTAAGATGAAAGTAATTGACGATAAACTTGTTTATGAGTTTAAGATACCGTTAAGAAAAAATGACGCTTCATCATATGCAATTGAAGTAAATAAAGACAATGAATTTTCTCTTGGTATTGAAACATCTGTTTCAAATGAAAAAGGCGGCAAAGGCGGGCCTGGCGGCGATATGCCTGAAGGTGGTGATATGTCCGGCGGACCTGGTGGGATGCCTCCGGGTGGAGGTGGACCGGGCGGCGGGCCTGGTGGAATGCCTCCCGGTGGCGGCCGTGGTGGACGGGGCCCCGGAGGTTCTTCTTCACAGGAAGCATTGAGTTACTGGCTGAATGTTATTCTGGCTCATAAATAATTGATTTTCTCCTTTCCGCATTTGCGGCTATTTCCTGAAGCTGCTACCCAGTGGGTGGTAATATCTGTTCTTTCGGGCAGCAGTTTCACGGGGATTCAAAACGGGAGATCTCTTTTAAGTATAAAGTTATAACTGAAATATAATGAGTATTCATCCTGCATTAATTCTTGTTTTTACATCATTTGTATCTGTCAATCTGCTGAATGCTCAGCAGAAATTAAACCTTAATGATGTGTTAAAAATGGCCGTAAACAGGAATTCTGAGGTTATTAAAATGTCTAATAATATAAAAGTATATGATGCTGATGTTAAAAACAATTATGGGACTTTATTACCTTCGCTTGATGTTGATTATTCATGGAACTGGAAAAAAGTAAGGGATTCCGGGGGTAATAAACAGATTGATTATTTTGGGAATGAGACTATACTAGGAGCTTCAGAAACCGATACACGGCAAAATTCTTTAAAAGTTGGCGGAAGTATTACACTATTTGATGGGCTGTCTGCCTTTGCAGGCATCAGGCATAGTAAAAATGCTCTTGAGTCAGCTAAACTTCAGCTTGAAAAGTATAAGCAGGATATATATGTACAAGCGGCAGTCTTGTTTTATACAGTTATATCAAATGAAAAGAAGTTGGATGTAAACAGCGACAATATTAAGTACAACCATTCGTTACTTGCTGAGGTTAAAGAACGTAACAAACTCGGAATGGTTCCTGATGTTGATGTATATTCACAGGAAGCACAGGCTGCAAATGCAGATTTATTATTTATACAGGCTAAAACAGAGTTTGAAAAAGCAAAAATTGAACTGTTAAACTTTCTTGCTGTTGATGTTGTCTCAGAGTATGAATTTACTGATGATAACAGCTATTCTGCAGATACGAGTGTTTTTAACAGTGATATAAACTTGTTGTTTGATGAAGCACTTAATAACCGGACTGATTATAAATCAGCACAACTAATAGTTAGCAATTCTTATGAAAAACTGAAAATTGCCCGATCAGGTTATTATCCACATTTAACGGGCAGCTATTCTTTCGGTACAAGTGCAGTAAGAATACCAGATTTATTTGGCCGAAAAACATATGGCGTTGGCCTTTCGTTAAATATCCCGGTTTTTTCAAACTGGTCAACAGAAACTGAAGTGCAGTCAGCTCTGGTTAATATAGATAATAACCTGGAGGAACTGGTTGCCATTGAAAGGCAAATAAAAAGTGAAGTAAAAACAGGATTAACAGAAATAACCTCAGCAAGGGCAAGCATTGAAGCTGCTGATAAATCAGTGCATGCGCTGGAGCAGAATGTGAAGCTGCAGAAAGAAAGATACGAGCTTGGGACAGCGCCATTAACAGATGTGTTGCTGGCAAATCGCGATTATGTGAATGCTTCCCACACATTTATTAATGCCGAGTTAAACTACATGATAAGCTATTTTACTTTTTTGAATTATATGGGGAAAATTAATACAGGGGAATAAGTACTAATATATTCTTTTTACAATATTTAGAATGAAATATGAACGAAAATATAATTACCCGAATACCAGTTTATGAAATAAAGGATTATAACCTAAAAAGCGGAGGCCCGTTATTAATAACTACTGATTCATTATTTAATGATGTTAAAGAAGATATTACCATTCCTCACAGAGTTAATTTTTACCAGGTGCTTTTTATTGAAAACGGCAATGGCTCTTACTTTATTGACGGCAGTGAATTTGAATATGAAGCCAGATCAATAATAACAATAAGCAAAGGGCAGGTTAGGAATTATAAAAATTTACCCGGACTTAAGGGGCTGGCACTGATATTTACAGATGAATACTTTTATAAAGATTCACAGGATATAGAATGGATAAATAAATTGAAATTGTTTGATCATACATCTTCTGTGTCATCAATATCTTTTGAAGAAGAGGAGTTTAATAACCTGCTTACTCATATTAATCTCATGCGTTCAGAAATTATGTCAGAGGATGATGTTATAAAAGATGAGATAATATATCACCTTATCAAAATTATTTTATTGTATTCTGAGAGGAAGATGAATAAGGAAAATTTTGATGGAAGTGCTGATATAAGGGGTATTGAATACCTTACAAAGTTTAAAGAGATGCTTGAAGAGAATTACAGGACATGCAGGACAGTAAAACAATATGCTGATATGATTTGTATTACTCCCAAAAAACTTAACCAGATTACAAATACGTATTGGGGTAAATCAGCAAAGCGAATTATTGAAGAAAGAGTTATTCTTGAAATTAAAAGGCTTCTGACATATACAGACAGCACTACGAAAGAGGTAGGATATTCCTTTGGCTTTAATGATCCTACAAACTTTAACCGCTTTTTTAAGAAGTTTGCCAATACTACACCTTCAGGATACAGGGATTATATGAAAAGGACAAAATATAACTGTAAATCGGAGAGTATTAACCATTTATAAGCAGTTAAAGTTCCCGATGATGTTAATAGATAAGTTGAAACTTATTCCAATTTATAACAACATACAGGAGCTAAAATAAAATGGTTGAAGGTATCAGCAGTGCTTCAAGTTATCAGTACCAGTCATATAGCAGCGTGAGCAACTCGCTTACAGATGATCAGAAAGAAACTCTTCAGTCAATTATATCTAACTATGATCTTGAAGATATGTCTGAAGATGATAAAAAATCAATGCTCGATGAAATAAAAGAATCCGGCATTGGATTTAGTGATGAAGTTAAGAGCATACTTGATGATGCAGGCTTTACACCTCCTGAAAAGCCGCAGGGACCTCCTCCGACAGACGAAAGCAGTTCAAGTAATTCCAAGCTGATTCAGGATTTACTTGATAAAGTTGATTCAGGCGAAATATCACAGGATGAAATATCATCATTAATTCAGACTCTTCAGGATTCCGGGGAATCAACAACCGGTGTATTTCTGGATCAAAAATCATAAAATATCTTAGCCCCGGGAGTATGTATTACTTTCGGGGCACTCCCGCTGTATTAAAATCTAATCATTCCCATGCAAGTTTCCCTCTCTATAATCGTCAAATGATTAAAATAACCAACAGGGATAAACATGAAAAAGTATGCTGCCTTAATAGTGTTAGCTTTAGTCTTTTTTGCGGTTCAGATAAATGCTCAGCCAAAGCCAATTTCAAAAGAGCAAAGAATTAAAGAACTGACAGAAAAGCTGAAACTAAATTCTGCGCAGGTTAAAAAAGTTCAACAGATACTTGGTGCTTCTGAAGGAAGAGAAAAGAAAATAGATGATAAAATTGCAGAGCTTCACAATGAATTAAGATCTTTAAGGGAAAATGATGATAAACAGATTATGGATGTTCTGGATAAAAATCAAAAAGATAAGTTTAGTAAAATGAACAAAGAGAACAGGCCGCCAATGGAAAAAGGACAAAGGCCGCCAGCACCTGATGGTGATGAGCCACCAGCAAAAAAATAAAATTAGCAGCCGGGTAGTTGACAGCTTTCCTTCATTCTTCAAACCGCCTGCTGTTAATGCCGGCTGCTGCAATTTTTACAAGGCCAGATTTATTATTCATTCTTTTATTTACTTCTTATGAAACCCCTTAAGGTGGAGATGTGATATTTACTTTTCTCCACCTTATTATTTTAAATAAACTATTTAAAATAAAAAACCCGTAAAACGTTGTTTATAGAAGAACAGTTTTACGGGTGTAAATATTAAGCAAAAAACTTATCGTTCCAATTTAATTCTTTTTTGAACTCACGGATTTTTGTATCCTGATCTATCAGCAGGTATTCAAGCCCCATCATTTCGGCAAAGTCTTCCATGTATTCAGCAGTAATTGCCTGACTGTAACCGGTATGATGTGCTCCTCCAGCCAGAATCCACGCATGGGCAGATACTTCAAGATTTGGTTTCGGATTTAACAGTACCCGTGCAACAGGCAGCTTTGGCAGCGGCTTATCAGGTGTAACGGCCGTTACTTCGTTAACTATCATTCTGAACCTGTTGCCCATATCAATAAGGGTTGCATTTATTGCTTCGCCCGCAGGAGAATTAAACACAAGGCGCGGAGGCTCTGATTTACCGCCAATTGAAAGCGGATGTATTTCAAGTTTTGGTTTGTCTGAAGCAATTGATTCGCAGACTTCAAGCATGTGAGCACTTAATACTCTCATTCCTGAAGTATCAAAGTGGTAAGTATAATCCTCCATAAAAGAAGTTCCACCAGGGAGCCCTGCGGCCATAACCTTCATAGCGCGAACCAAAGCAGCTGTTTTCCAGTCACCTTCAGCGCCAAAACCAAATCCATCGTTCATTAATCTTTGTACAGATAACCCCGGAAGCTGGCTTAATCCATGCAGGTCCTCAAACGTTGTGGTGAAACCTTTAAAATCTCCTTCTTTAAGAAATGCTCTTATACCGGCTTCTATTTTTGCTGCGTCAATAAGGGATTGATGTTTATCCCCATTTTTTTTGAGTCCGGCAGCAACATTATATTTTTGTTCATATTCAGAAATTAAAAGATCAATATCAGATGCACTTACTTTGTTAATGTAACTTACAAGGTCTCCAATTCCATAACCATTAACAACATAGCCCATTTTAATCTGGGCTTCAACTTTATCTCCTTCAGTAACTGCAACATTGCGCATATTATCACCGAAGCGGGCTATTTTAGCTCCCTGGGCATCAAGGCGTGCACTTGCAGCCCTCATCCATACCGCAAGCTTTTTAATAACATATTCATCCTGCCAGTAACCAACAATAACTTTTCTTGGCTTTTTCATCCTTGAGCATATAAACCCGAATTCTCTGTCACCATGAGCAGACTGATTAAGATTCATAAAATCCATGTCGATAGAATCCCATGGAATATCTCTGTTATACTGGGTATGAAGATGTACAAAAGGTTTATTAAGAATATTTAATCCGGCAATCCACATTCTGGCGGGTGAAAAAGTATGCATCCAGGTAATTAAACCAATGCAATTTGGAGAACTATTTGCTTCAAGGCATAAGTTGTAAATTGATTCCGGTGTAGTAAGGACAGGTTTAAAAACAACAGTTACAGGAACAGCCGGATTATCATTCAGCCCTTTAACTATGGCAAGCGAATGCTCCTCAACTTCTTTCAAAGTTTCAGGGCCATACAAATGCTGGCTGCCGGTTATAAACCATGCTTCGAATTTTTTTAGATCTTTCATTTTATTACCTGATGTTAATTGATAAAATCTTTAGCTGCGTACTGCATCTCTGATGTCCAGCAGATCTTTCATAATATTATACATATTTCCGTTCCACTCTTTTGTACCAAAACCATCATGAAGCTGTACGTATATCTTATATAATTTTTTATAAATCTCATGATTTTGCGGATTGGGCAGATACTCTTTATTAGTAGCTGTAATGGCAGCTAAAGCATGTTCAGCGCTATCAAAACCACAGATATCCTTGCCGGCTGAAACTGCACCAAAAATAGCAGCGCCCAGGGCAGGAGTTTGCAGGCTGCGTGAAATTTTCATGGGCCTTCCGGTAACGTCAGCATAAATTTGCATTATTAGCGGGCTTTTAACAGCAAGGCCGCCGCAATTAACTATCTCATTTATAGTGACTCCATTATCTTCAATTCTGTCTATGATTCTTAAAGCTCCAAATGCAGTGGCTTCAATTAAGGCGCGGTAAATTTCGTAAGATTCGGTATGAAGTGTTTGCCCAAGCAGCAACCCGGTAAGCCTTACATCAACAAGTATAGTTCTGTTTCCATTGTTCCAGTCGAGAGCCATAAGCCCGGTTTCACCGGGTTTAAGGGCGGACGCAGCTTTTTCAAAATATGCAAACTTTTCATCGAGAGTGGAACCAAATTTTTCGGGTACAAGATGGTTCATAAACCAGAGGAATATATCTCCAACTGCTGATTGCCCGGCCTCAATGCCGAAATAACCTTTCATTACAGATTCATTAACAATGCCGCAAACGCCAGGGATATCTGCAAGAGGAGAATTATTTGGTTGAACCATTACATCGCAGGTACTTGTTCCAAGTATCTTCACCAGTGTCCCATTTTTTATGCCAGCGCCAACTGCACCCATGTGTGCATCAAATGCACCAACAGCTACAGAAACTTTTGAAGAAAGGCCAAGTTTTTCAGCCCACTCTGCAGATAATGTTCCAGCCTGTTCTTCTGAAGTGGAAGCTTTTGCAGCCATTCTTTTTTTAAGAGATGAAAGGCCGGGCTTTAGTTTATCCAGGAAAGAATCTTCCGGAAAGCCGCCCCATTCATCATTGTAAAGTGCTTTATGACCGGCTGCGCAGATGCTTCTTTTAATCTCTTCAGGTTTTGTGCTGCCGGTAAGTAATGCTGTAATCCAGTCGCAAATTTCAACAAAACTATATGCGGCTTCAAAAACTTCCGGTGCTTCAATGCTGCAGTGCAGTACTTTGCTCCAGTACCATTCAGAAGAGTATACCCCTCCAACTTTTGCAATATAGTTTGGGTATTCCCTGGCGGCAAGTTCAGTTATCCTGGCAGCCTCTGAATAGCTGGTATGATCTTTCCATAACCAGACCATTGCAGCATGGTTATTTTTGAATTTATTATTAAAACAAAGGGGAACCCCATTTTCATCAACCGGAACAGGGCTGCTTCCGGTAGTATCTACACCAATTCCTATAACCTTATCAGGCGAAAAATTACTATCTGCAATAGCTGCTTTTTTAATTGCTTCTTTAATTGTTATTTCGATGCCTGTAATGTAATCAGCAGGATTTTGCCTTGCCAGGTTTGGTATTGATTGGTTCAGAATTATACCAGCCTCGCCACTGGGGTAAGAAAATACATGACTTGAAAGTTCACTGCCGTTGCTTATATCCACTATCAGCGAGCGACATGAATTTGTTCCAAAGTCAAGGCCGATTGCATATTTACTCATATTGAAAAAACTCCCTTTTGTTATAAGTAAAATTCTAAATTAGGATCTTTCTGCCAGAGTACTTTTTTGAAAACCCGGTGTATTATACTAATGTGTGACAAAAGTATGTGTTTTCAGCCGGTTTAAAAAAACAGCAGTAGTGAAAATAACGGAATTATAAAAATATTAAACGCCATATTACGACTAAATATATCCATTTTGCGCAAATTGAAATTTTATTAAATGTTATAGAATATGAACTAACGGGGATTTTTTATTTTAAGGAATAAAGAGTCACCAATACAGGCATATATAGCCGGCGTGTGGAGCATTAATAAATATTAAGAATTAGCATAATTTATTATAAATTTAAAGTAATAAATCTTTGTAAATGAATTATTTGATATCCTAAATAGCTCTAAAGATAAAAACAACCCGGCAGATAATTCTGAATATAAGGAACTAATCAACGAACTAAACAAAGGTCTTTATAAACGGAGAGAAGAAAAACGGAATGAAAATCCCTATTAAAAAGATATGGGAGTAAGACTGGATAAAACCTGCCCGGAAAAATAAACCAGCCAGCAACATCAATACCATATTTCCTGAGAATATTGTGAAGATATTTATGTAAAAAGCAGTTAAACTTTCCATTATGGTATTGATAAGACTTATCAAAAGGATAAAGCCCAAAATTTGTGAAATAATGAATTTTTAAGGTATCACTTATTAAAAATATGATAATGGTTACCCTTAAAACTGGCATGATTTATGAAAAATATGGGTCACTTAGCATTATTTAACTGGGTTACCGGAAATATAACCAGAATAAAATTGTAAACTAACCAAATTAATAGAACCAGAAATGGTTGTTTGTAGTAATCCTTTTGCTAAAAAATAAAAACTAACCAAAAACCTTTTAAGGAGGAAAAATGAGAAAAGGCATACTAACGATAATAGGAATCCTTTTATTGAATTGCCTCACGCTCGCTCAGGTATTAACAGATTTTGAGTCCGGAAATGGTGGTTGGGCACGCAATCCATACAGGGGCGAAGGAGTAGTTACCGCCACTGTAGTTGCTGATCCGACTCCAAGAGGAGAAGGTAACGTGCTTGAGATTGCTTATGATGGTACAGCGGCTGGTACAACCGGAAGCGGCCAGATTCAGGTAGATAGTTATGATTTTAAAAGCGCTGATATTATAACCTTCTGGGTATATGTACCAGCGGGCTTTCCTGATGCAGCAGAAATAAAACCTATTGGACAGGATGGATGGTGCTGGTGTGATGCTGCAAACCAAACCTATAAGGGAGTAGATATCCCCAAGGATACCTGGTATCCATTGAACTATAATATCAGGGAAGTTGCACTTGCAAAGCCAGGCAGTTTCAGCCCTTATGCATCAGGTAACTACCTGGCAAAACTGCAGCTTGCAGTTTATACAGCCGGTGGGGCAACTGAAGAAGAAAGAAACTGGGCAGGTAAAATTTATCTCGATAACGTAACTGCAGTTGGCAGTACACCTTATGTTGATACTGATTTTGAATCAGGATTAAACGGGTGGGGAAATACAACAGATAAGGGTACCGGCATTACAGCAATAACTGTAAAAGCTGATCCTACAACAAGAGCAAAAGGTAATGTTCTCGAATTAGCATGGGATGGTTCACAGGCCGGTACAAGTATGGGCGGTCAGATTCAGAAAGGCAATTATGATTTTAAGAGTTCTGATGTAATTGCTTACTGGATTTATCTTCCTGCAGATTTTCCTGACAGTTACCAGATTAAGCCTGTTGGCCAGGATGGATGGTGCTGGTGCGATGCTACAAATAAAACCTATAATGGTTCAGATATTCCAAAAGAAACATGGTATCCTATATATCTGAATATAAGAGAAATTTCTATTGCAAAACCGGGCAGCTTTAGTCCTTATGCTTCAGGTAATTATCTTGCCAAACTTCAGCTTCGAATAAGTAATGCAAATGCAACCGGCACAGATGTTAACTGGAAAGGTGTTGTCCTGGTGGATGATGTAAGTTCACTTGCGCCTACTGTTCCTACCAAATGGATTGTAAGTACATGGGATAACAGAGTTAAGATGCTTGACGGCTGGTTTAATGATTCAGGGCTGGGTGCAGCTATTGACAGTATTTACAGAACTACTCTTGATGATGCAAATGTACTTGGTGCTGCGTTTGATTTCTCAAAAGATAATGACGGACATTTTTCAAAAACAGGAATTTCTCTTTATGATGATTCGAGTGCAACTGAAGCAACCGACCTTTCAGTTGATGTATTCCTGCCATCTGATATTCCTTCAGGCAAAATAACATGGCTTGTTGGCGCGGGTTCAAACCTTGTTGCAGGTGAAACTGCTATATCAAACATAGGAAAAGGTGCGTGGAAAACAGTATACTTTGGAAATATTGCCGGTATTACTGATAAAAAGACAGATGTAAAGGTTACCATCGGTGTTGAACTTGATGCTGCTTCTACATACAAGGGAACAGTATATTTTGATAACTTTACAGTCTGGGGAATCCCTGAACCGGCAAATCAGTTCCAGTCTCCTGACATGCAGGCTTCATTAGGCGTATATGAAGCATTAAATGGTGTTAACTATGAAATGGTGCAGATTGATTGGGTAGACCTGAATCTTGAAACTGAATCATACAGAATTTATCAGAGTGAAAATCCAATTACAGATGTTCATGCTGATGGCGTTCAGAGAATTGGTTCAGAAATTGCTCATGGCAACCAGTCAGCAGGCTTCAGGCCATTTACAACAGATGGCGGAGCTAAAACTTATTACTATGCTATTACTGCTGTCCAGGTAGAAGCAAGCGGCGATACTTCAGAAACCACTTTGAGAACAGCCAGCACAGCAGGCCCTATTTCATTTAGTTCTACTTCGCCAACTTACAAAATATCTTATGTAAAAGATTTTGCTAATTCATTTTCTATAGCAGATGGCGATAGTACTCCATTTATTCCTTATGCTCAGTATGAGATTAAGCCGGAAAACGCCGGCGGTGACAGAGGCCCGGCCTGGACTCCCCAGAGCAATGACTTCCAGTACCGCGCTATAATGGTTATGGATGATCAGTATCTCTACATCCATTGCGATGCATGGGATGATGATCTTAATACAAATACCCAGTATGGCTGGCAGGGCGACTGCGTTGAGTTTTATATGGGCTTCTATGACATGAGATCATTAAAAGCACTTCACTCTGTTTCAGACCTTTCAGGCAAATCAGATTCTGATCCAACCAAAACAGACTGGAGATTTGGTGTAGATAACTTAGGAGTACTTAATGTCGGCGGCAATCCGGGTTCTAAAGGCGGTGTTGATTTTGGTTACAGCCCGTCACTTTCAGATGAAGGCTGGTCATTCAATATAAGAGTTGACCTTGATTCTGTTATGGCTGACAGGCAGGCAAAAATCACTGCCGGAATGACAATGCCATTAAGAATTGATGCTAATGATATGGATCCTGATGCCCCAAAGAATGAAGGCGGAAGAGGAATGGTGCTTCAGACTGGTATGGTTAACATAAGCCTTCCTGAAAACTGGACACGCCCTGATGCATGGGGTACAATGGAACTTATCGGATATAGTCCTGATGCAGTTGATGAAACAGTATCTAATCTGCCGCATCAGTTTGCACTATATAATAATTATCCGAATCCTTTTAATCCGTCAACCACAATTAAATATGACCTGCCAAAGGAAACAAACGTAAAACTTAAAGTATATGACATTCTTGGCAAGGAGGTAACAACTCTTGTAAACTCAAAGCAAAAAGCAGGAACTTACAGTGTCAGGTTTAATGCTACAAACCTGGCAAATGGTGTATACTTCTTCAGGCTTGATGCGGGAGAATTTTCAAGAACTCAAAAAATGATTCTGCTTAAGTAATACTCTCTTTAAAATGGCAGGAGCTTAAAAACTCCTGCCATTTTCTAAAACCTGTTTGGATAGTAAAGTTGAAAAGCTATAATAATAAAAAGACTGTTTAGTAATTAAATAAAATGGCCATATAGTAATTAAAAATACAGCGGTAAGGCTGTATTTTTGGATAAAGCAGATACTTATAGTTCATTAAAGAAAAAACAAGGAATAAAATTTTGAAAATAATTGGTAAGATACTTGTTATTCTTGTCCTGCTGGGTTGTAATTTGTATGCAGGAACAACGGGAAAAATAGCAGGGCGTATTACGGATAGCCAGACAGGCGAGCCTTTAACGGGGGCAAATGTAATGATAGAAGGAACCCAGTATGGAGCTGCTGCCGATATTGAAGGCGATTATTATATATTAAATCTTGCACCCGGTAAGTATAAATTAAAAATATCAATGGTTGGTTATACAACTGAAACGATTGAAAACGTCAGGGTTCAGGTTGACCTTACAACTCAAATTAATGTTACATTGACTTCAGCTGCTATTGATCTTGGACAAACAGTTGCAGTATATGCAAATAAAGAAATTCAAAAAGATTTAACATCTTCAGAAAGAAGTATTCAATCAGATCAAATTAAAAACCTGCCGGCACGTGATTTAACATCAATATTAACAATGCAAGCCGGTATTACAAAAGATGCAAGCGGAGGTATTCATATAAGGGGCGGCCGTTCTTCTGAAGTAAGTTATATGGTTGATGGTGTTCAGATTATGAACCCGCTTGACAGGTCCAATGGTATAAATATAGATGACCAGGCATACGAAGAAGTGAAAGCAATTACCGGTACATTTAATGCAGAGTATGGACAGGCACTCTCGGGTGTTGTAAATATTGTAACCAAGAAAGGAAGCGATAAATTTGAAGCTAATGCTACAGTATACTCAAGCGGTTATTATAGCACCGACGACCATTATAAAATAATGTCAAACAGGGAATGGGCAGATGTTGTTGCAAATTCTCTTGTAAGAACTAACGGCGACAATATTGTTTATGAGTACCTGCAAAATAAGTATGGTATATCAAGAAGCCAGGCAGATGCTATGGCTGCAAGCGGCAACAAACCATGGATAAAAACGAAAAATTATCTTTCAGTATACCGGCCATTTAGTAATCTGGATTACCAGTTAAATCTTTCGGGACCTATACCCGGAACCAGTAAAAAACTATCTTATTTTATAGCAGGAAGATATCAGGATGGAACAGGTTATTCAAGAGGTTACAGGTATTTTAAACCATGGGGTTTATGGTCACCTGCTTATGATACTCTTCATTCATTTGATATGCCTGATGGGAAAGAAGTTCCGCTTTATGAATATGATGGGTATTCAGGCCAGGGTAAAATTTTCTATAATGATCAGAATGTACAGATTAGTTATGGCTTGTTTATAAATGACGGGCATAACTACAGTGCATACAGTAAATATATTCCGGATGGGGGATTGAATAATTATAACAGGCAGTATGTACATATTTTATCATCCACATTTATTTTCTCGAACAGTACATTCCTGGAAGTATTAGGCAACTATTATGACAGTCACAATAAAAGCTATGCTTATGAAGATCCACACGATTACAGGTATGTACCTACAAGCTCAGGAGATTTTCAGCAGTTTATATTTAACCCTGAAACAGAAGATGGCATTTCTGTTACAACCAAGCCAAATGATTATACTTATTTTGGGAACAGTACCTACAGGGGTGATCAGAAAGCCAAATATTACTCTGCAAAGCTTGACCTAACCAGCCAGGTAAATAAATACAACCTAATTAAGGCCGGAGGCTCATTCAGAAGGCATGATCTTAGAGATGATTATTATGACCTTCAGTTTTCACAGGTAGACTATTCTACAATTATACCGTCTCCAACATCAGCTTACCATACTCAATACTCAGCAAAACCAGTTGAAGCTGCTGCTTATATTCAGGATAAAATTGAGTTTGATGAGCTGATTATTAACATTGGTTTAAGGTTTGATTACTTTGATTCGAAAGGAAGAATTCTTGCAGATCCAATGGATCCTGAAATATATGACCCTCTGCTTCCAAGCCATAAATACAAAAACTATTCTGCAACAACACCGGAATCAGAGTTAATAGAATATACTTATGCAGAGAAAGAAAAATTCTGGTATAAAAAAACGGATGCAAAATATCAGTTGAGCCCAAGGTTTGGATTATCATTTCCTATAACAGCTGATGGTGTTATTCATTTTTCATACGGGCACTTTTTCCAAAACCCGTCATTCAGTTATTTATATGCTAATCCTAATTTCTGGGTTACAGGCGCAGGTGCAACAAGTCTTGTTGGTAATGCAAATCTTAATGCTGAACGTACAATTATATATGAAATTGGCCTTCAACAAAGGTTGTTCTCTACCTTATTCCTAAATGTAACAGGGTTTTACCGCGATATCAGGGACTGGATTGGTACCGGAGTTCCACAGCTTACTTATGATGGTTTAACTTATTATTCTTATGTTAACAAAGATAATGCTGTTGCAAAAGGTATAACACTTTCAGCACAGTATACACTTGAGAACTTATCAGTTAGTCTTGATTATACATATATGAATGCGATGGGAACAAGTTCCAATGCAACAGACGCATTCAGTGCGCTAATGGGAGGCAAACAACCTCTGCTGCAACTGATAAACCTAAACTGGGATCAGCCTCATACACTGAATCTTATTGTTAATTATAATTATAACGGATGGATTGCTACATTAACCGGGGCATTTGCGTCAGGATATCCGTACACACCTTCGCTGTATTCATCAGAGGCAACCGGTTCAAATTCATCATATACCGGCTTTATCGAAAACAGTGCAAGGATACCTTCTACACTATCATTTGACCTGAGATTATCAAGAATATTTGAGGTTGGTTTTGCCAGGATTGAGGCTATTCTGAATATTCAGAATCTGTTTGATACAAGAAACTCAACCAGTGTTTATTCTGACACAGGATTATCAGACTACACAAAAAATACTGATCTGTACAGCAGCAGGCTGGTGGAATTTGCAAATACAAAAGAATACTATGCAAGTCCTGGTAACTTTACCGGCCCGAGGTCAATTCAGTTTGGTTTAAGAGTTGGAATTTAAAGTATTAATTCAGAAATAAATAAAAATTTTGAGGATCTAGAATGAAGAATAAGGATCAGGGTTGTAAAGCTTCAATAATAGCTGCGTTGATTGCCTTGCTGTTTCTGAGTGCTGGTATAACATACGGGCAGACAATCAGCAGAAGCGGTACAACTGCAGCTACATTTCTGAAAATAGGAGTTGGCAGTAAGGCGCTTGGTATGGGTGAAAGTTTTACTACAAGGGCTGAAGATATTTCTGCAATGTACTGGAATCCTGCGGGTTTATCATACAGCAGTAAATCCCAGTTGTTATTCAGCCATTATTATTATTTTGCTGATATGGCGTACAACTTTGGCGCTTTTGCAATGCCTATAGAGGGTTTTGGAACTGTAGGAGCTTATGTATCATATATGGACTTTGGTACAATAGAAAGAACTACAGTTTCGCAGCCGGAAGGTACCGGCGAAGATGTTTCAGCAAGTTCATTTGCCGTTGGCCTTACATACAGCCGTATGTTAACAGACCGTTTTTCCCTTGGCGGCAGTGTTAAGCTTATACAGGAAACTATATGGCATTCAAGTGCAACTGCAGTTGCTTTTGATGTTGGAGTGCTTTATAAGGCATTTTTTAAGAATATCCGTATAGGAATGTCAATAAGCAACTTTGGAACATCAATGCAGATGAGCGGCAGAGACCTTCTTGTTCAGCATGATATAAACACTTCTTTTGAAGGAAATAACCCGAATGTTAATGCAAATTTAGAGACAGACAGTTACTCGTTACCGGTTCTTTTCAGGGTTGGTGTTTCTGCGGATATTGCGCAGGATTTCCTGAATATTAAAGAACACAGCTGGGTAGTGTCTGTTGATGCTGTACATCCGAATGATAATTATGAATATCTTAATGTTGGTACCGAATTGAAATTGTTCAACTTTATAGCATTAAGAACTGGCTATAAAGAATTATTCCTTAAGGACAGGCAGGGTGGTTTGTCATTTGGCGTTGGTGTAAAAGGCAATGTTGGAATAGGTGAAATTGAAGTTGATTATGCAAATGTAGATTTCGGTAAACTGCAAAGAACGAACAATATTTCAATGATTCTTTCATTTTAATTATTAAAGGAATTATCCGGTATGAAATTTCTTACGATATGTTTATTTATAATTTCTTTTAGCCTGGTAAATGTTTATGGGCAGGACCTGGGACATGGTGATGCACTTTACAGAGCTAAAAACACGCACTCCGGAAATCTTGTGCGTCTTACTTTTTACAACTATGGTACTGTGGGTACAAAAAATGGCAGCAGCTCACTTGATTACAATGGTGAATGGCCGATTGGGTCAGGTAAAACATCACTTGGCAGTGCTGAACCATTTATTATATCTGAAGTATATGTTGGTAATGATGCAACGGGAACCCCACAGTTTTTACATCCCTGTATTTTTAGTGAAGGATGGGATCCAAGTGCTTTTTCAAATGATCCTAATAATGGAAAGTTCTGGGGTTTTGAGCCTCTGCCTGGTTTTTTAAATCAAAGTCAAAAAGAATCTGATCCTGATCATGCAGTTGCAATGAGCCATCAGGCAGCAACCTGGCCTTCTTTTTGGCCGGACAGAACTTCAGATGCAAACGATCCGGGATGGCCTGGCCACTGGAATGGTTATTTTGGGAAAGACCAGAAGAATGCAGACCAGGAAAGTTATTTTGCAATGGATGATTATGTTTATGCAAAACCTTTTGGAAGTTATTCACTTCCGCTGCCTGATTCATCCAACACTGCAAGGAAAGGGCTTGGCCTGCGTATGTTTGGCAGAGGGCTTCAGTGGTCAAACCCGGATGCACAGGATGTAATATTCTGGCTATTTACTATTGAAAATATCGGTGATCTTTATTTAGACAGAACATTGTTTGGCTTTAATGTCGGCTCTTCAAATGGTGGTATGATTGGATGTTCTGACTCGGGTATTCCAAGTACGGCAGGTGCTGCTTATTACAGGGACGAAGCTCTTGCAGTTAACTTTAGTACTACAAATGTTGGCTGCGGCGGCTATACTCCGGTACCATGGGTTGGTTATTCATTCCTTGAAAGCCCTGGAAACCCTTTTGATGGTATTGACAACGATGCAGACGGCTCAACAGGGATAGATGGTGTGGATGGGCATAAAATATCAACCGGGGACTTCACAAGAGTTATTAAAGCCGGTGAAAAAGCTGTCCTGATAGATTATAACAGCAAAGATTACAAACGTACAATAATTGAAATGCCTTCTGACAGTCTTGTAATAAATTTCCGTCATCAGAATATTGTACTTAAACCAGTTGTTGGTGTTAATCCTCCTCAGTACATTCTTACAGAAGTTGACCATAACGGTATGGACGATAACCTCAATGGCATAATTGATGAAAGTGATGGTTATAAAAATAGTCAGGATGGTTCAAGCTTTTATCTCTATATCTATAATGCAGTAGGTAACCCGCGCGATTATTTTGCAAAGGATTATCTTGATAGTATTGGGCTTTCTAACCCGATGATTGATGAAAGAAGAGATGATGGTATAGATAATAATAATAACTGGGATTCCAGGTATGATGATGTGGGACTTGATGGTATGGCAGGCACTGGAGACTACGGCGAAGGTGACGGGCTTCCAACATCCGGCTATCAGCCTGCTTCTGTTGCTACTCCTGCTGAAGGGGCGGAAGAAAATATTTTTGGCCTTTATGATACCGGGCTGACCGGTGAACCTAATACAGATAAAACGGATGTTGTTGAGGGGGACCAGATAGGACTTACCGCATTTAAGTTCTATCAGTATGGCGCACTTGCTTATGATAATGACGACCAGATGTACCTCTTTAATCAGCCTGGCGTTTTTGACAGCAAAACAAGCGGGCTTGGTGACTATGACTATGTTTATTCCTGCGGTTACTTCCCATTATTACAGGGGCAAACAGAATTTTTCTCCGTTGCTTTAATATTTGGACTTGATGAATCTGAAATGCTCAGGAATAAAACCACTGTTCAGAAGATTTATAATTCAAATTATAATTTTGCTGTTGCACCAACAATACCGGTGGTAAAAGCTGTTGCTTCCAATGGTAAAGTCACTTTAACATGGGGTGATGAATCAGAAAGCTCTTTTGACAGGTACCTGCACACTTATAACTTTGAAGGTTATAAAATTTACAGGGGTACATACCAGACATTTGCTGATGCCGGAGAAATAACAGATGGTTATGGTTATGACCGTTATGTTAAACCGCTTGCAATATATGATAAGGTGGATGGTGTTGAAGGTTTCTTCCCGCTTGATTTTGGCACAGGTGTCCTTTTTAATCTTGGCAATGAGAGCGGCCTTGTTCATGAATATGTTGATAACACCGTTACAAACGGAGTAAAGTATTATTATGCAGTAACTGCGTATACAGCAGGTGACGTTTCTGCAAACATAGGTCCTGCTGAAACATCGATGTTTGTAAATACAGACGCTTCAGGTAATGTCTCATTAGGGCAAAATGTTGTTACGGCTACACCACAGGCTGGTTCTGCAGGCTATGAAGCTGCTGATTTTGATATGGCGCCAACTGCTATGCAGACTGACTTAACTTCCGGTGTGGTTGGGGTTAATATACTTGATCCTGATATGCTGAAAGACGGAGATACCTATGAAATACAGTTCCTTGACCCAACAATGGATAATCACTATGACGGAAAAACTCCACTCAGTGATACTTCAAGGATGACGCCTACTTATACGACGGGTTTTGTCCTGAATAATAAAACTCAAAATGTATCGTATGATACTGTATGGGTATACAAGTATGCGGCTATAACAGATACAACTACAGATTCAACTGTTTATGTTCAACTGCAGGATTTGTACCAGGATTCGGATAAGGATAATAATACATTTACTGCCAATGTAAACGGCATGCAGATATTTGTTTATAATCCACCTAAAGATCCCGGCACATATACCAATGAAGATATGGGTATTACAAATGGCATAAAGGGGACAGGCAGGTTCCAGGACCAATCAATTGTCAGTCTTACATTTAAGCCGTTTGAACTGTCTAACTATCAGAATGGTTATGCATATCCGAGAAGTTACAAGATAGTATTTTATGATACTGTTGTTACACAGTCAACAAAAGTTCCTATATTAAATACAAAGTCAAATACTTATGCCAACCTTTCAGCCGTGAATGCCAACTTTAAAGTATTTGATATGAACACAGATGAAGAAGTGCCGTTTGGATTCAGCGATGTTGTTAGAACAAATACTCTTGCAGGAAACGTCCCAAGATTTTCAAAGGGTTATTTCTCAGTAGGTGATTATATAGTGCTTTATGAAAAACTGAAAAATGATTCAACACTGATTACCTGGCAGATAAGGAACCTGGGTACAGATGATTCACTGTTCTATAATGTATATGGGGCGGGCCCGGGAGCAGGCGATACACTGTATCTTTACACTGATATGCCTTTTACCGGTAAAACAAAATATACATTTAAGGTTAAAGGTGAAAGCATAGATACAGAGGAAGCTAAAGAATCTCTTGATAATATAAAAGTTGTACCCAATCCTTATGTTGTTGCATCACTTTATGACCCGCAAAATCCATATTCAACAGGCAGAGGATACAGGAAGGTTTATTTTACCCATCTGCCGCAAAACTGTACAATAAACATTTATACAGTTGACGGGACTCTTGTAAGAACACTATACCATGAAGGAACCATGCGTGATGGTTCTGAAGAATGGAACCTGCAAAACAGGGACAATATGGAAGTGGCATACGGAGTGTATGTTTACCATATTGATGCTCCGGGAATAGGTGAACACATTGGTAAAATAATGTTGATTAAATAGTCGTCCTGTTCCTCTGGCTCATAGATTAGCAGGAACCGGCTCCATTTTTACGAAGCCGGTTCTTGTATTATATAAGAATATAGACTATTGGAATTATGTTTAATTACATAAAGTATGATTATATGAAAATATACGTAATTTTTTCTCTTTTAATTTTGAGCGCTTCCTGTTTTGCTGCAGGTAATATTTCTGCAGACTCAACCCTTAATCCTGTGGTTGCAGAATTTGGCAATAACAGGATTTATTTTGATGAGTACAGGTATACTTATTATGAGGTGCTGAAACAGCCAACAATGTATGATTCAAAGCAATTAAGAGAAAGTTTGCTTGAAGAACTAATTTCAAGAAGGCTTTTATCGCAGGCATCAGAAAAAAACAATTATGGAGCAGATGAGAATTTGCAATACAGAATTGAGGCATATCATAATAAATGCCTTCGGGATGCGCATTACAAATATATAATTAAACCAAAAGTGAGTATATCTGAAGAGGATAATAAGAATGTCTACAGGTTCCTGCAGGAAAAGAGAAGAATAAGCCACCTTTTCTTTAACACTAAAGAAGAAGCTGACAGTGTTTACCAGCTTTTAAAGAACGGGGCTTCATTTAAGGAAATGGCAAAAAAAGTATTTACTGATACAACGCTTGCAAACTCCGGAGGTGACCTTGGCTGGGTTTACTGGGACCAGCTTGATTATGACCTTGCAATGGCTGCATTTACGCTTCCGGTAAACCAGGTTTCCGAACCGCTGCATTCGCAATTTGGATATCATATCCTTTTAGTAACTGATTTTCAGAAAAACCCGCTTATTTCTGAATACGAGTACCAGGCACATAAGCAAAAAGCCAGAACATTACTGGAGTATCACATCTCTGATAAATATGCCTTTGATTACATTGGCGAAATGATGAAAAAGGCTAACGTAGTTGTTATGACAAATGTAATGAAGTCTGTCAGAGATAAAATACAGGCGCAAATGACAAGGAAACCGGGTAAATATGATGCAATGAGTGAGACTCAGCTTAATGAAGAAGAAATTAAAAAAGTAAATACAGATTTTAGCAGTCAGCGTAAAGATGTAATGGCAACAATAAACGGGGTAAATTATACAGTGGGTGACTTTATTGCGGAGCTTATGTATATACCCTACAATATAACTTATACAGACTTTACTGCTGCATTTAATTATGCTGTAAGAGATTTCCTGATAACGAAAGAAGCTGCAGCCAATGGGCTTGATAAAGACGATGAAGTAATCACAAAGACGAGATTATTTAAGGAATACTTTATAGCTGCCAGGTTCAGAAGAAAACTTGTTGACGATGTTACAGTATCAGAAGAAGAGATCAAGAAGTATTATGACGAAAATCAAAAACAAATAAAAGGTGCACCTTACGATGCTATGCATCCTGTAATTGAAAAACAAATGTTAAGAGATAAACAAATGAATGTGAGTCAGGACTATGTTAATATTTTATTAAAAGGAACTAAGGTGATTAAGCACATGGATATTATAAATGGTTATTATGATGCATTATATAGTAATAAAAATACAGGCCTGCTTAATAAAAAATAGTCGGGATTTATTTCCGGGCATATAGAATAATAAATAATGATTTGCCGAAATAATAAGGGAGAAAAAATGAGTTTAATAAGCTTTTTATTTACTAATATGAAAAAGAATATTGGCTGCGTTGTTTTAGTCCTGTTCCTGATTGCTTCTGATATGATTTATTCACAAACTGATCACAGAGTGTTAAATTATATTTATAATATAAAAGGGAAAAAGACACTTGCCGGACAGCAGGGAAGCAGCTATACAAACACTATAGGTGAAGTTGCAGGAAAGAATCCAGCGATGTGGGGGGAAGATTTTACTTTTGTTATTGACGGTACATTTGGCGGAAGTACTATTACTGAATCAAGAAGAAGGATGATTGAAGAAGCAAAGAAAAGATGGGACAGGGGGCAGGTTATTAACCTGATGTTTCATGCATGCCCTCCAACTCAATCTGAGCCATGTAACTGGGATGGAGGTGTATTAAGTAAGTTGACTGATGACCAGTGGAATGAGCTTATTACTCCCGGAACCACATTATACAATAACTGGCTTGCCAGGCTTGACCTTATAGCTGTAGGGCTGAAAGAACTGCAGGATTACGGCGCTGAAGTATTCTTCCGCCCTTTTCATGAAATGAACCAGGGCGCTTTCTGGTGGGGCGGCAGGCCCGGCGCCAATGGTACTGTGAAGCTTTACCAGATTACTCATGATTATCTGACAAAAGTTAAGGGGATAACAAATATTATCTGGGTATGGAATGTTCAGGATTTTTCCACTCTTGCATCAGATATAAACAGTTATGATCCCGGGAGTGATTACTGGGATATGGCTACTCTTGATGTATATTACAGTGATGGTACAGGAATTACTCCTGCAAAATATAAACTTATGAAAAATAAAGCAGGCAACAAGCCATTTGCTCTCGGAGAACTGGATGCGCTGCCGGAACCTGACCTGCTTAAAGAACAGCCTTTATGGACTTACTTTGTAGCATGGCGGGAATTAACACAGGAGAAAAATACTGATGCTTATATAGCCCAGGTATATAATGCTGACAATGTTATAACCGAAGACGAACTGCCGGGATGGAATAACTTCTGTCCTTACAGCGATACTTTATTTACAATACCGGGTAAAATTGAAGCTGAAAATTTTAATACATGCGGTAAGGGTAAATCATACTATGATACAGATGATATAAATACAGGGGGGGAATACAGAACAGATACGGGTGTAGATATAGCAAAATTGAATGACAGCAGTTATGTAATAACAGATATAAAAACTAATGAGTGGCTTGCATATTCCGTACTTGTTGAAACTGCAGGTACTTATACAATAGATGTAAAAGTATCTGCTGCTGAAGAAGGGAAAAAATTACACATTGAATTAAATGGAGTAAACATTTCAGGGACAATTAATCTACCTGTGACAGGCGAAGGCAGCTGGATAACTGTAAGCGCTGTAACTCCTGCATTAACCCCCGGCATTAAAACAATAAAGATTGTTATGGAGTCAGACGGCTTCAAACTCGATAATATTGAATTTTCAATTGCAAACAAAGCTCCTGAAGTATACCTGACTTTACCTGCAGGAACAGAATCATTTAAAGCTCCGGCTGAGATTACTCTAACGGCAGCCGCGGCAGATGTGGATGGAACAATTAGCAAAATAGAATTTTATGACGGTTCAACAAAAATAGCTGAGGTTGCTGATACCCCCTATACTTATATCTGGAAGGATGTAGCTGCAGGTGAGCATTCAATTATTGCTGTGGCAACTGATAACAGCGGACTTTCAACTGCTACAGCGCCGCTTGTTATAAAAGTTATTCAACCCCAGGCCCCGTATGAAGGGGATGCTTATAAAATTCCCGGAAGAATTGAAATGGAAAACTATGATAAAGGTGATGAAGGCCTTGCCTACTATGACCTTACTGCCGGGAACAAATTTGGCTTTTACAGGGATGATGATGTTGATATAGAACAGTGTACGGATACAACCGGCGGGTATTCGCTGGGCGATTTCCAGGTGGGTGAGTGGGTTGAATATAGCCTTAACATAACTGAAGCAGGCAAATATGATGTGGAATTAAGAACTGCGACACAGTCAACCGGGGCCAAAATTTCTATTATTATAGGAAGTAAAAATATTGCATCAAACCTCGCCGTCCCATCAACCGGTGGCTGGCAGGTATGGAAAAGTATAATACTGCCGGGAATTCAGCTTGCAGCAGGGAACACCATTATGCGTATAACAGCTAATGGTGAATATGCAAATTTAAACTATATTGAATTTACACCTTCGGCTGTTGATGCTGTAGAGGATGAAAAACTACCTTTAGAATTCAGTCTCGCGCAGAATTATCCTAATCCCTTTAACCCGTCAACAAATTTTGAATTCAATACTGCTGCCCAATGCCATGTAACATTGAAAATTTATGATATACTTGGAAATGAAGTTGCAGCGCTGATAAATAATGAATTGCCGGCAGGAAAACATAACATTGAGTTTAATGCATCATCTTTAGCAAGCGGCGTTTATTTTTACAGGCTTTCTGCCGGGACTTTCCAGGCAGAAAAGAAAATGATTCTCCTGAAATAATTTGTCTTTGAGGCTCTCCGCTCTTAATGAGGATTCACAGGAGAGCCGCAGAGGCGGCATAAAATCACCAGTGTTATTACTTACTAACCATAAAAATACTTAAAGCAGCCAAATGAAGAGAAATGCCCGGGTAGTTATTTTGTTATTTTTAGTATATCCTTTCATTTCGTTTTCCCAGACAAATCATCAATCACTCAATTATCTGTATAATATTACCGGTAAGTCCGTCCTTGCCGGGCAGGAAGCTATGCAGTACTGGGAACCAATGCATGATGTTACAGGCAAATATCCTGCCCTGTTCGGAGAAGACCTTTCATTTTCACCATGGCAGGGAACTTCAACCATGGATGAATGGAGAGGCCTTGTTGTATCAAAGATTAAAACAAGGTGGAATGAAGGAGCAGTAATATCGCTGATGTTCCATTCCTGCCCGCCAACACAGGCTGAACCATGTGACTGGGATTCGGGAATAAAAGGCGAGCTTACCGATACTCAATGGACAGAGCTTATTACTGATGGCACTACTATGAATAATAACTGGAAGGCGCGCCTTGATATTATTTCAGTATACCTGCAGGAACTGAAGGATGCAGGAATAGAAGTATTATTCCGTCCTTTGCATGAGATGAACCAGGGCGCATTTTGGTGGGGCGGCAGGCCCGGCCCAAACGGTACCGCAAAGCTTTACCAGATTACACATGATTATCTTGTAAATCAAAAAGGATTAACTAATTTAATCTGGGTATGGGATCTGCAGGATTTCAGCACTATTGCTGATGATATAAATAATTATGACCCGGGAAGCGATTACTGGGATGTTCTTGCCCTTGATATCTATTACAGTGACGGTTCCGGGTTTACTGTAACAAAATATAATTTAATATCAGCTAAAGCTGGGAACAAACCAATAGCCATCGGCGAATGTGGTACTTTACCTACAGTAGCTCAGCTTGTAGCACAGCCTAAATGGACATTCTTTATGGGATGGGCTGAATTAACACAACAGCAGAATACAAACAATTCGTTATCACTTCTGTATAATTCAATAAGAGTTACTTCGCTTGATGAAATGCCGGGCTGGGCTCCTTCTGACGTAGAGGAAACAACCGTGCCTTTACCTGCAGGATTTGGATTGATGCAGAATTATCCCAATCCATTCAATCCTGCTACAAATATAAAATACAGGATAACCGAAGAAGGATTTGTGACATTAAAAGTATATGATACACTGGGCAGAGAAGTAGCCATGCTGGTAAATGAAGAAAAGCAGCCGGGTGAATATAGTACCTGTTTTAATGCATCATTTCTTGCAAGCGGTGTATATTGCTGTCGGCTGGAATGCAATAATAAAATATCAGTAAATAAAATGATCCTTGAAAAATAGGTCTGTGCTGTATATCTGAATATTATTTTCTAAATATGGAAGTGATTATGAAAAATTTGGTTGCACTAATAATACTGTTTCTATTTATATCAACAACATATTCGCAGTCATTTAAAACACTGTATTACTTGAAAGGCATTTCTGGTTCACAGGTGCTGGCAGGTGAGCATAACCGGGAACCGCTTTCAGATCCTGATATGTATTCGGATTCCCTGTTCGCACTTACAACAAAATACCCGGCATTATGGAGCAGTGATTTTTTATTTCAGCAGGATAATATTAATAACCGCTGGAAAATGATTTATGAAGCAGAAGAACAATGGGATAATGGGGCTGTAGTTCAGATTATGTTTCACACCTGTCCACCCACAAACGGTGAGCCATGCGGCTGGAATGGCGGTGTATTAAGTTCTCTTACTGATTCACAGTGGAATGAAGTAATTACTGAAGGTACAACATTATATAAAAACTGGATTGCAAGGCTGGATATTATAGCGCCTTATCTTCAGTACCTTAAAGATAAAGGCGTAGAAGTTTTATTCCGCCCTTTGCATGAGATGAACCAGGGCTCATTCTGGTGGGGCGGAAGAACAGGTGAAAACGGTACAGCAAAATTATTCCGCATTACGCATGATTACTTAACAAACCAGAAAGGATTAACAAATCTTATCTGGGTTTGGGATTTGCAGGACTTCAGCACTCTTGCCAGCGATGTGAATGATTATGATCCCGGCAGTGATTACTGGGATATTCTTGCCCTTGATGTTTATTATAGTGACGGCAAAGGTTATACTGCTGACAAGTACAATATTATTGCAAATAAGGCTGGCTCAAAACCAATAGCAATAGGTGAATGCAGTACAATGCCCACTGTGGCAGAACTTGTTGCACAGCCTAAATGGACTTTCTTTATGGGCTGGGCAGAGCTTACTATACAGGATAATAAAACGTCTGCACTTTCACTTCTTTATAAATCTGTAAGTGTGGTAACTCTTGATGAAATGCCGGGCTGGTCTTCTGTTGGCGTAAACGATGAGAAATCTGATATGCCTGCAGAATTTGGGCTTTCAAATAATTATCCTAATCCATTTAATCCAACTACAAGTATTAAATACATAATTACTGAACCTGGCTTTGTAACATTAAAAGTATATGATATACTTGGCAGAGAAGTATCAAGCCTTGTAAATGAAGAAAAAGAAACCGGGGTATATGAAGTAAGTTTTGACGCATCTTCACTTTCAAGCGGGGTTTACTGTTATAAGCTGCAGTGTAATAACAAAACAGCAGTAAAGAAAATGATTTTGCAAAAGTAAACTTTAGCAGCCGGAGTATATGTTAATACAAGGGGATTAGAAAAGAGTTTATGCCATTTGAATAGATAGAATATACGGGGTAAGATGAAAGAAAGATTTATTTGTTCAGTGCTTGTTATAATACTATTAACATCGGAAATATTCAGCCAGTCAATAACGGTAAGCGGCAGGGTAACAGCCGGAGAAGAAGCAGTAAAGAATGCCGGGGTAACATTTGTAAATGAAAATGATACCACAAAGAAATATAGTACTGTAACAGATACTTTGGGGAATTACCGGTTGGAGATAATAATAACAGGAATAAAGGAAGAAAATAATACACAACCTGTAAAGTTTGAACTTGGGCAGAATTACCCGAACCCGTTTACCGGAGAAACCGCAATACCATATAATATAAAAGAATCAGCAGCAGTGGAGATTCAGATATATAATATACTTGGGCAGGAAGTAAAAAGAATAACAGTTGGCGAACAGGCAATGGGAAGTCACATAATAAAATGGGATGGAAGGAACAATGCAGGTGTAGGTGTATCACCGGGTATATATTTCTACCGGCTTAATAATGAAGTGAAAAAAATGATGTATGGGGTTAGGAACAGTGAGAGACTTTTAAACAAAGCAGGGACGGCAGGTTTATTAAAGGACTCTGAAGAAATATCCTATGAAACTTATATCACAAGGATAGAAAACAGTGACAGTACAATTCCTTTAATATATAATTATGAAACTCTGGTTCAAATTACTGGAAAAGATACAATAATTGACTTTCAAACAGAAGCGGCTGAACAATGGCGCTTGTTAGGCCTGGAAAATGAGATAGTAAGTGCAATAGCCATTAATCCGGAAGATCCGGCAATAATATATGCGGGTTCAAGTTTTAACTCAGGGCCTGGAAAAATGTTTAAGAGTACTAATTCAGGTAAAACATGGGATACCCTGTTTACAGGAGGAAACTTCAATAAAATAATAATAGACCCTGAAAACCATAACAGGATATACGCTTCGCCAGGAATAATAGAAAGTGAAGATGGCGGGTTAACATGGCAAAGAATAATGGACGGAATAGAGTTAAATCTAGATACGGGAATATGGAGTTTTGATGTGAATATGAAGAACCCATGTGTAATGTATGCAGGAACAGGAGGATTCAGCGGCGGAGCAATGTACAGGTCTGATGACCGGGGATTACATTGGTCCAGAATCCCGGGGGATTCGCTGAATAACGGGGTTTCTATTATAGTAGTAGACCAGATAGATACTAGTACAGTTTATGCGGGGACGGCATATTCAGGGACATTGTGGAAAAGTACGGACTCAGGAAAAACATGGCATAAAACAGGATTGGGTGATACTGGCCTTAGGATAAGTGATATTTTTATTAATCCTGCGGATCCCAATGAAGTATATGTTGGATTGTCAAAGCTGGGATTGATGAAATCAGTCGATGGTGGTGCTACATGGAATAGTTTTAATGATGGTTTGCCGGAGAATTTCAGTGTGGTTAAAATTAAAAAAGCGATGGATGTTTTTATTCTTATAGTAACATTAAACGATTTAGGATGGGTGTATGAATATTCAAATGTTCAGGAAGGATGGGCTAGACTTGGAATAAATACTTTCCAACAAAGTTTTTATTACAGCGATATGGCTATATGTCCTGAATTGTCCGAGGTTTATCTTGGGAATAAAGGTGTTTATGTTCTTAAGTATAATAAGTGAAAAGATAAATGTTACATGTTATTTATTTATCAGAAAACTATTAACATCTCTGTATTTATTCTAATACTTTTGATGTCAGAAGTATTAAGCCAGTCAATAACAGTAAGCGGCAGGATAACAGCCGGAGAAGAAGCAGTAAAGAATGCCGAGGTAACATTTGTAAATGAAAATGATACCACAAAGAAATATAGTACTGTAACAGATACCCTGGGGAATTACCGGTTGGAGATAATAATAACAGGAGTGAAGGAAGAAAAAAATATACAGCCTGTAAGGTATGAATTAGGGCAGAATTACCCGAACCCATTTACAGGAGAAACTGCAATACCATATAATATAAAAGAATCAGCAGCAGTGGAGATTCAGATATATAATATACTTGGGCAGGAAGTAAAAAAAATAATAGTTGGCGAACAGGCAATGGGAAGTCACATAATAAAATGGGATGGAAGGAACAATGCAGGTGTAGGTGTATCACCGGGTATATATTTCTACCGGCTTAATAATGAAGTAAAAAAAATGATGTATGGGATCCATAATATAGGAGCATCTTCAGGTTTTGTCCCTGTTTCCGGCCTTGGGAAAACCGGGATGATAAATGATGGTTATGCTTTAATAATTGGAAATACTGATAGCACATCGCCCACTATAGAAGAAAGAAAAATTACTAATGTCACTTTTGCCAATGATACTGTCATTAATCTTGTGGTTGAAGAGGCTGAGGATTATTCTCTTTGTTATATGACTTATGTAAATGATTATTGGCAGATTTGCGTTAATAATACTTTGGGAACACATCCACGAATAATTTCAGAGTCTGTTGGTGATCATGAATATCCGGAGTGGTCCCCTGATGGTAATTATATTGTATATTCATACAATGGGTCTATTATTGTATATAGTTGTATCAACCGAACTAATACTGCTATTACTCCGGATTCATTAACCGCCGGACAAACTCCTGAATGGACGCCTGATGGGAAAATACTATTTCAGGCAGTTAATTATTATAGGGAGAGTTGGCCTTATGAAATGTATTTAATAAATGCTGATGGTACCGAAATGAAAAAGATTATTGATACCCTGGCAACTGTGTATTTTTATCCGGATGCATATAATTTTGTTTATGTCAAAGGGTATAATAGAGTATATAAAGGTGACATCGATGGTATCAGCAATAAGTTCCTGTTCGATATCAATGATGATTCAGATGAGAAAAACATAATTAGTGATTTTAATCCAAATACAAATGAGATGCTTGTTTATTCAAACAATATGAAAACAATAAGTACAATAAATATTGATACAAAAAAAATAAATGTACTGCTGGAACAACCTCCTGAATGTGATTTTTACATAATGGATCAAACAAGTGATTTTAGTAAAATAATTCTGGGAGAAATGTACCAATCGGATTTTTATTTAACCCTGTATGAATAAGGTGATAAGAAACATCTTGAGCAGTTAAACAGTGACAGTTCGGTTTTCGGAGCAAAAATTAAAATATCTACAGATGAAGATTATGTACCGTTTTCTGAATGGGTGTATTTGCCTGGTTCATGGGTTTCATGGTATGAACCACTTTATGTTGTCCAAATAACTTCAGGTATAATAAGGCTCATTGATAAATCCGGGATGTTTCCTTCTTGGAAACCAGTTCTATAAATAAAATCACTGCAATAGTATCTTAAATAACTTGGGAAGAAGCAGGGTGATAAAGTAAAATTACTCAAAAATGCCTGAAAGAATAATTGTAAATTTACTCCATTAAAAAGGAAGAATAGCATTATGAAGTTTACAAGAGTATATATATTACTGCTTTTATGTTTTTCGGTTACTGCATATTCGCAGGAACATAAGGTATTAAAGTTTTTAAAGAGTATTTCAGGCAGGCAAATTGTTGCGGGGCAGCATAACCGTGAGCCCAATGCAAAGCCTGCGCAATGGACAGACTCTTTATATAAAACTACCGGCAAATACCCGGGATTGTGGAGCGGCGATTTTCTTTTTCAGGCTGAAAATATCGGGCAAAGGTGGACAATGATTCACGAAGCTGAAAAGCAATGGGAAAACGGCTCCATTGTTCAGATTATGCTTCATACTTGCCCTCCTGTATATGGTGAGCCATGTGATTGGGAAGGCGGGGTATTGAGCCATCTTACTGATGAACAATGGAATGAACTAATTACTGAAGGTACTACTCTCAATTATAACTGGAAGCAAAGGCTCGACCAGGTTGCAGTCTTTTTGCAGTATCTAAAGGATAATGGAGTTGAAGTTTTATTCCGCCCTCTTCATGAAATGAACCAGGGTTTGTTTTGGTGGGGCGGCAGAAAAGGCCCTGAAGGTACTGCTGAACTTTACCGCCAGACACATGATTATCTTGTCAAAACAAAGGGGCTTACTAATCTTATCTGGGTCTGGGATATGCAGGATATAGACAGCTCATGGGCTGAATATAATCCCGGCGATGAATACTGGGATGTCCTGGGATTTGATGTTTATGATAAGGGTTACAGCCAGGAATGGTATAATTATGCTGTCTCAGTTGCCGGTGATAAACCCATAGCTATTGGAGAATGTGCGGTTTTACCGACACCTCAACTTCTTGAAAAACAAACAAGGTATGTATTCTTTATGCCATGGGCAGAGTTAATATACAGCAGTAATTCTGTTGATGAAATAAAAGCTTTGTATAACTCACCGCGGGTTTTAACAAGAGATGAACTGCCGTCATTTAAATAGTAAAAACCAGGGCTTCATTAAGAAAAGCATTTTGAAATAATAAATTATCAATTAAAATGTACACAAAGAAACAATTATCATACAGAACAATACTGACTGCTGCTGCAATTCTACTATCATCAATACTTATGCAATCATGCGGCAGTATATCAAATCTGAATTATGGATTAAAGGAACCGCAGGATTCTGCAACGCTTCCAAAATCTTCTGTTAAGCCGCAGATGCCGGTGAAAAAAGCTAAGAAAACTCCGGTTACTGAACTGAAAAAAGAGATTGACGGCACTATGGAAATTTCCGGCGGCTGGGAACTGATTGAAGCTTCAAAAATTGATACTGATGATGGAGCAGTTTCTCTGCCTGGCTTTAATACATCAAACTGGTATAATGCAACTGTTCCCGGTACTGTTCTTACAACACTTGTCGACCAGGGAGTATACCCGGATCCTTATTACAGTCTGAATAATCTTGCAATACCTGAAAACCTTTGCAGGCAGGAATGGTGGTACAGGACATCCTTTAAATATAATCCGCAAAGTAAAAATACATGGCTTACTTTTAATGGTATAAACTATATGGCGGATATATGGTTAAACGGCCGAAAGCTTGGGAAAATTGAAGGCGCATTTAAGAGAGGAGTCTTTAATATTTCAGGTGTCGTTGACCCTAGCGGGGAAAATATTCTTGCTGTACATATTTATCCTCCTTTAAACCCGGGCATTCCACATGAAGAATCTCCCTCTGCCGGCAGAGGGCCGAATGGAGGCGTTCTGTGCCTTGACGGGCCGACATTTATTTCCTCTGAGGGGTGGGATTGGATTCCCGGAATACGAGACCGAAACATTGGTATCTGGCAGGATGTAGTTCTTAAATCAACAGGTACAATCTCAATTACTAATCCGCAGGTTGTTTCAGTCCTTCCATTACCAGACACAACATCTGCAGTATTAACTATTAATGCTGTGGTGTCAAACTCTGACAGTGTTGAGGCGAATGTTATAGTAAAAGGAAAGATTGAGAATATAGAATTCAGTAAAGAAGTTACAGTTCCTGCCGGCAAAACAATACAAGTTTCCTTTACTCCGGAAGAATTTAAACAGCTTACTATATCAAATCCGCGTTTATGGTGGCCAAATGGCTATGGCAGCCCTGAACTATATAAACTTGAGTTAAGTGCGCTTGTTAATAATAATGTGTCAGATGTTAAATCAGTTTCTTTTGGCATCAGGCAGTTTACCTATGAAATTGCTGTTAACTCCAAAGGAGAAAACCACAGAATTGAATTTGATCCTGTCAATAATGTTAAAAACGGGAAACTGTTATTTGATAATATTGACAGAACTGATGTGGAAAATGGAGTAGTTATTCCGAAACTGAGAGATGATATTGATATAAAACAATTTAAAGAAATTGCTGATGACCCTATGGGCAGTTTTCTTGTTATAAAAGTAAACGGCAAAAGAATTTTCTGCCGCGGAGGGAACTGGGGTATGGATGACGGAATGAAAAGAGTCTCACGCGAAAGGCTTGAACCGTATTTCCAACTGCACAGAGATGCTCATTTTAATATGATAAGAAACTGGACAGGCGAAAGTACAGAAGAAGTATTTTATACTCTTGCTGATGAATATGGTATGCTTGTATGGAATGATTTCTGGATGTCCACTGAAGGCTATAATGTAGAGCCGGAAAACGAAGAGCTTTTCCTGGCAAACCTGGAAGAGACGGTTAAAAGATTCAGAAACCATCCTTCAATTGCAGTATGGTGCCCTCGTAATGAAGGGTTTGCCCCAAAGTCAATGGAAGAACGTATTGCAGGTATTATTGCTTCTGAAGATATTACGCGATATTACCAGCCTAATTCAAGGTATATGAATCTTACTCCAAGCGGGCCATGGGACTATTTTACAGATCCTGCTGAATACTTCAGGAGTAATGCACGCGGGTTTAATACTGAACTTGGAACACCTTCTGTTCCAACTGCTGCAACTATGCGCAGTATGATGCCTGAATCAGATGTATGGCCAATAAGCGATAACTGGTACTACCATGATTTACACTGGGGGCAGAAAGATTATCTTAATGCTATTGAAAAATTATACGGCAAATCAGGCAGCGTGGAAGATTTTTGTACAAAAGCTCAAATGGTTAATTATGAAAGCCACCGCGCCATGTTTGAAGCCTGGAACAGTAAACTGTGGAATAATACAAGCGGTGTTCTTTTATGGATGAGCCATCCTGCATGGCCAAGTACAGTATGGCAGACATACTCATGGGATTATGAAACATTTGGTTCCTATTATGGGGCGCAGAAAGCCTGCGAGCCTGTTCATATTCAAATGAATTTAAATGATAACAAAATTGTTATAATAAATACTACCCTCCATCCGTTAAAAAATCTTACCGCCAGGTTATTATTATATAGTCTTGATGGCAAACAGTTGTTTGAAGAAGTGATAAAAACAGATGCAGATGCTGATAAACTCACTGACTGCTTTATCCCTGATTTTCCAGCGGGCCTGCCTGATGTTTATCTTGCCCGTTTAATCCTTAGCAATGAAGAAGGAGTACAGCTATCTGTTAATGACTACTGGAAAAGCAGTAGGGATGAGAGGGATTTCCTTAGGCTAAATGCTCTTCCTGAAGTATTGCCTGAAGGGAAAATTCTTGGGGTTATAAGCGGAAATAAACAGCAGGTTGCATTTAAAATTACTAATAATGCACCCGTTCCGGCTGTAAGTATTAAGTTAAATCTTGTGGATAAGGATGGCAGGATAATTCTTCCTGCATTCTGCTCTGACGGATATTTTAACCTGGTACCGGGCGAATCGAGGAATATAATTTTTACCTGTGATAAAAATGTAAAGGAACCTTATTCTATACTGATTGATGGATATAATATTATAAAAGGTTCTAAAATAAATATTAAATAAAATACTGTACCGGCGAAAATACCCGGCAATTTTGAGTGAATTATGAAATTAAGAATTATAATAATTACAGGCATTGCCATGCTTCTTTCCGGATGTTCATCCTTTTTTATAAACAGTGCCCCGGAGTTTATTAAAGTACAGGGGAAACATTTCATAAAAAATGACAAACCATATTGTTTTGCGGGTGCAAATTTCTGGCCCGGGTTATATCTGGGTTCAGAGACAAATGCAGGTGACCGGGAACGGCTTCTAAGAGAACTTGACAGGCTGCAGGCGGCAGGAATAACAAATCTTCGAATTCTTGGCGCTTCAGAGAATGCATATTTTAGTAATGAAGTGCAGCCGGCAATACAAACTGCCCCTGGTATTTATGACGAGTCATTGCTGACAGGTATGGATTTCCTGCTTTCGGAAATGGGGAAAAGAAATATGTACGCTGTTATTTACCTCAATAATTATTGGTGGTGGAGCGGCGGGATGTGTCAATATAATGCCTGGGTTGATAGTTCTACTGCTGTCTCTGATAGTGACTTTGGGCTTACAATGGATTATTCCGCCTCATTTTATGCTAATACAGAAGCAATGCAGCTTTTCAGGAATTATATTAAATATATCGTTACCCGTAAAAACACCATCACAGATAAATATTATTATAATGACCCTGCTATTATGTCATGGCAGCTTGCTAATGAACCGCGTCCCGGCAGAGACAATAAACTTGCTGCTGAATATTGTGAGTGGATAGACTCAACTGCTGGTTTTATACATAGCCTTGATTCTAATCATCTTGTTTCTATTGGAAGTGAAGGGCTTCAGGGCAGCTTAATGGATTCATTATTATATATGAAAATACACTCATATAAATCTGTTGATTATCTTACCTTTCACCTGTGGGCCAAGAATTGGGGCTGGTATGATGCACAAAAACCGGAAGAAACTTTTCCTGTTTCAGTGAAGAATGCTGATGATTATATAAAACAGCATATTGAATTTGGAAATGAATTAAATAAGCCTGTTGTAATGGAAGAGTTTGGGCTTGGACGCGACAAAGAAAAGCTTACAGAGGATGTCCCTGTTACATACAGGGACAAGTACTATGAAAATATTTACACGCTTTTATATGACAGTGCTTCTGCTGGTTCAGCAATGGCCGGCTCAAATTTCTGGGCATGGGGTGGTGAGGTAAGAGGGCAGCATCCAGATTGTATATATGTGCAGGGAGATAAATTTGTTGGTGATCCGCCTCAGGAACCCCAGGGGTTAAATTCCGTTTTTGATACTGATTCTACAACTGTTGAAATAATAAAACAGCATGCAATTAAGATGAATAATCTGAGATAACTTTCCGAATGCAGGATTTGTTCTGCCGGAGTTATTCGCTCTTGGTTAAATCCCGGTGTGTTGCGGCGCCGGGATTTTTTTGCCCTTAACTGTTTGAGAGTTCTGTTAAATATACTTTACTGAATGCTTACCAGATATTCATGCTATACATTTCAATCTGCTGACCTGTCGGAGTACTTCCTCCATACCAGTGGTTTGTACCAACCATATAATAGTACCTGTTATAATAATAACCACTATCGTTGGTCAGTGTAAACTGGTAAACTTCATCAACATAGAAATCAACCTTATGGTAGTTCCCGGATTGTGCATCGCATTTATATGAATGATAGCCGTTATCATTAGTTGAAATGGTTCTGTAAATATACTGTCCGCCCCCCTGAATATATGCTTTTAAAGTGTTGTCATTCAGAGTTTTTACAAAGCCCATTTCATTACCAGTCCAGTTAGTTACATCATCGCATACAAATACAGCCTGTTCGCTGGCGCTGCTGTATGCATTGTTTCCGCCTTTGAAGCATCCATAAAAGTAAAATGCCCTGGCTGTTTGTCCTGAAGACTGCTGGGCAGCATTAATTGAAGTAGAACAGCTGCCAACAGGAACAATAACGCCGCCGGAGCCTAAATAAGGCATAGTACCGCACGTTGACCACAGGCTGAATTCGCTTGTGCTTATTGTTCTGGATAATGCATCCTTTGTACTTTCCCCGGGTGCTGCAACTGACGAATCTTTTTCATTATTGCATCCATTTATGAATAGTGTTGCAGCAATTGAAAAAGAAAAAATAACGAGTAAACTGTAAGTACTGATTTTTTTTATCATAAACACCTCTGTGTTTTTGTTAAGTAAATGATTATATCAGTTTATTATTCCAGTCAGGGGCATAACTGTTCTGCCGTAGTTATCCTCCGTTATTTAAAACAATGCGGGTAATTCTTTCGAATTAAGTATTATATTGAAAAGTAATTGCTGTAAGTACAAACCGGTTTAAATCTTATTCAGCTAATACTGTTGAAGCAATTTTATTTTAATCCAAGTTCTTTGCATGCCCTGCTGAAGTTTGAAGGAGCCATCCCCAGTTTTTCTGCAGCGCTTGCATCTGAACTTGATATACTGCGGACATATTTAAAATATTTTATCCTGAAAAGCCGTTCCATATCTTTTAAGGGCAGGACCTGCCCTGAATAAAGGTCTTCAAAATTTGTTTCTTCTTTTACCATAATATGATTCCTGAGAATCATTGGGTTGCTCATATCTTTGGCAGTAATAACTTTATCACAATTTAATATAAGCCTTTGTACAACATTTCTTAATTCTCTTACGTTTCCGGGCCATTTATAATTAAGAAGAATCTCTTTTGCTTTATCTTCTATTTCCGGTTTTTCAATAGCCATATCGCGGCTGAAGAATTCAAGGAAATAATCAAAAAGAAGAAGTATATCAGTGCCTCTTTTTCTTAAAGGCACAATATCCAGTGGAACAACATTAAGCCTGTAATACAGGTCTTCCCTGAATTTGTTGTTCATTACTTCATTTGCAAGGTTTTTATTAGTGGCTGCAATTATTCTTACATCCACATTAATTTTATTTGTCCTGCCTATTTTTTCAATTTCGCCTTCCTGAATAACGCGAAGCAGTTTTACCTGGGCAGTAAGCGGCAGTTCCGCAACTTCATCAAGGAATAAAGTGCCATGGTTGGCTATTTCAAAAAGGCCTGCTTTATTTGAAGTCGCCCCTGTAAACGAACCCTTTTCATATCCAAAAAGCTCGCTTTCAATAAGTTCTCCCGGGATGCTGCCGCAGTTGATAGGTACAAAGTTTTCGTATTTGCGTTTACTTTTAAGATGGATATTCCATGCTACAAGTTCTTTGCCGGTACCGGAAGCTCCGTTTACAAGTATGTTAACATCACTTTTGGCAAACTTATCAATGCTTTCCATAAGCTGAACCATTGGTTCAGATTCGCCAATGATTCTTTTCATCTCAAGGAGGCTCTGGACATTCTGTGTGAGTTTTTTATCTGATTTTAATTTGTGGCGTTCGAGGCATTTTTTTTCGTAAGCATTAAAAATACTAAGTATAAAATCTGTCGGCTGGTATATATATTCTTCTATGTTACCCGGATACTTTGTGCAGTACCAGAAAGCCCCGGCTCTCATCAGGCTGTTGGCAAAATCATAGTTTGTTATATTAATAGTCATTTTGGTAATAACTATTATCTGTATAAACTGGTCATGATTTTTTATCTGTGTAATCAGCTCTTCACCACGCAATCCGCCTGATATCTGGTAATCAAGGATTATTATATCATATAAATCATGATGTTCTTTTATTAGTTCCAGGGCTGCTCGTCCGTTGGAAACTACATCCAGCACTTTTATACGCGTTTCATAATAGCTGATTGTATTTTTAACTCTTTTAACATCAAATTCTTCATCTTCTACAAGCAGAATATTTATTTTGTCGTTTTTTTCAATAGCCATAGTTGTAAAATTCCGGAAAATAAAAAAACAGGGTTATAAAAGCCCTTTAAATACGAAAATTAACCATCAGTGAATTTAACTTCAATTAAAATTAATAGCGATTTTAAGTAATTATTCAATGTTCATGCCAAAATTCTTAAAATGGAACAACTTAAGAACCCTCTATTATGCAGCAATAATGGCATTTTTATCTTTTCTTAAAAACTTATCAAATTTGATAACTTATCATATTGATAACTTATTATTAATTCAGATAAGTTTACTTTCCTGTTTAGTGAGTAATTATTCAAGTGGAAATCGTTTTTTGCTTTAATTCCTATACTATCTGGCAAAAAAAATAAAACAGATTTTACATGCAGGGTGGCATAATTTCTGTCTTATTAAACACTTACAATAAAATGAAGGAAATAGCTGTTAAATGAAAAATAAATCGGTAATTTTCTTGTTCTTATTCGCTTCAATTTTGAGCTCTTTAACTATGGCACAAAAGGAAAATGTTGTTCGTTCTGATATTAACTCCGGCTGGGAATTCAGTCGTGAAGGATCAGGTGAGTGGTTAAAAGCCAGCGTTCCGGGGTGCGTTCATACTGACCTGCTGAATAATAAAAAAATTGATGACCCTTTCTTTGGGCTAAATGAAAAAAAACTTCAATGGATTGGCTATACTGACTGGACATACAAAACTACTTTTGATTTAAGTGATGATGCCCTGGCAAAACAAAATGTTGACATGGTTTTTAAAGGCCTTGATACTTATGCTGAAGTTATACTAAACGGCAGGCAGGTGCTTAAAGCAGATAATATGTTCAGAGAGTGGAGAGTAAACTGTAAAGGTAATCTTAAAAAAACAGGTAATACTCTTGAAGTTAAATTCAGAGATGTATTCGGAATAAATCTTCCAAAGTGGCTTAATGCTCCTTACCGTTTAATGGCTTTCCCCAATAATGACCAGGCTGATACCATGGTTGCTTTATATTCGCGTAAAGCGCAGTTTCATTATGGGTGGGACTGGGGCCCGCGTCTTGTAACTTATAGCATCTGGCGTCCTGTTTTTATTGAAGCATGGGATAATTTTAAGATAAATAATGTCCAGGTAATTCAGAATAATGTTTCTGAAAAGAAGGCTGATATAACTTCTGTGCTTGAAATAAACTCTGATAAAGAGCAGGTTGTTAATATTAGTATTGCTGCAGGTGACAAGGTTTATAGTTTTAACAACCAGGAATTAAAAGCCGGAATTAATAAACTAACTGCAGACTTTACAATGGAAAGCCCTCATCTCTGGTGGTCAAACGGCCTCGGGGATGCTTATATGTATAAATTCAACTATAAAGTTACCGGTGAAAATACCTCCGACGAAAAAACAGAAAATATTGGAATACGTTCTCTTGAAATAATACGTGAAAAAGATAAAGATGGTAAAAGTCTTTACGTAAAATTAAACGGCGTTCCTGTATTTATGAAGGGAGCCAATTATATCCCGCAGGATAATTTTCAGGACAGGGTAACACCGGAAAAATTTGAATATATTATTAAATCTGCTGCTGATGCCAATATGAATATGCTTAGGGTATGGGGCGGCGGGATATTTCAGGATGATATATTTTATGACCTGTGTGATAAATATGGAATATTACTCTGGCATGATATGCTTTTTGCATGTGCAATGTATCCCGGTGATGATGCATTTCTTGAAAGTGTAAAGCAGGAAGTTACTGATAATGTTAAAAGAATAAGGAACCATCCTTCTCTTGCCTTATACTGCGGCAACAATGAAAACGAAGCTGCATGGTATTCATGGGGGTGGAAAGAGCAGTATACGGCTGAACAGAAGGCTGATTATGAAAAAAATCTTAAGAAATTGTATTATGATGTAATACCAAATACAATTAAAGAAAATGACCCAACAAGATATTACCACCCTACAAGTCCTGTTGCAGGCATGAATAATATACCTGCATCTGAAGGCGATACTCATTACTGGGGTGTTTGGCACGGTAAAGAACCATTCAGTAATTATAAAATAAAAATCTCCCGCTTTGTTAGCGAATATGGTTTTCAGTCCTATCCTGAAATATCAACAATTAGAAAATTTACTGATGAAGCAGACAGGGAACTTCATTCTCCTGTAATGCTTTCTCATCAGAGATGCATGGCAGATAACAGGAAAGATAAAGAATATGGTAACCGTCTTATAAAAGACTATATGAGCTGGCAGTTTAAAGACCCGAAAGACTTTGAGTCTTATGTGTATGTTAGCCAGGTACTGCAGGCTGAAGGGATGAAAACAGCTATTGAAGCGCACAGGAAAAATATGCCATTCTGTATGGGCAGCCTTTACTGGCAGATAGATGACTGCTGGCCAGTTGCTTCATGGTCAAGTATTGATTATTACGGTAACTGGAAAGCCGGGCATTATTGGGCACGGGAAGCCTATGAAAAAATCCATATTATTCCTGATATAAATAATGACAGCCTGGAAATATTTATTGTGTCAGACAGTCTTTATGATGCACCTCTTCATCTTGAAATAACTTCTATGGATTTTTCCGGTAAAAAGGTTTTTGATGAAAGTGTTGATGTTAAAGTTGCTGCAAATGCAAGTAAGCTTTATTATAAAGCTTACAGTGAAGAATTGCTGAAGGGCAGCAATGAGAAAAATACAGTAGTTGTTTGCTGCCTGAAAAATGGTGAAAATGTGATTTCACAAAATTTGTTTTATTTCAAAGATCCAAAAGACCTTAACCTGGATAAGGTAACCTTTGCCCCTCAGGTTAAACTAGTAAATGATGGGTATGAAATTACACTTTCAACTGAGAAGCTTGCAAAGAGTGTTTATTTAAGCATGGAAGATGGTATGTCTTTCTTTAGTGATAACTACTTTGACCTGCTTCCCGGAGAAGCAAAAAAAATTCACCTAAAATCCACTTTGCCGGAAGAACAGGTAAAAACATCTCTTAAAATCATTTCGCTGGTTGACAGTTACTAAATTTTACCTGCCGCCGGATAATTTTACCGGCGGCAAAACTATAAAACCTTCCGGCAGTTGCTTCTTTATAAAGTGAAACTTTTATGGTGAAATAATATATAAAATAAGGATATTCGTTTTATAGTCGGGCTTTGTTTGCTCTTATGCCGGAGTAAGTGAGGTTATACAAAAAAATGAATTTGTACTCTCACTAAAAATAGGTTATATTAGTTTAAGTGAACAACAAACTTAATATAAACTATAGATAATTGAAAGTAATCAGCGGAAACTCCAGGGTTGTAAGGAACATAAACCGGGGCGTAATTCTTAATCTTATAAGAACGCAGCAGCCAATTTCACGTGCTCAGCTTGCCAAAGTTACAGGATTAAATAAAAGTACTGTTTCAAGCATTGTTGCTGAACTTCTGGAAGAAGAAATACTTGAAGAAAAGCTAGTTTCTGACCAGAGTATTGGCAGAAATCCTTTTGCCCTTACCATAAAAAAGGGAAAACACCTCGTTGGTGCAATAAATATTGATTCAACGTTAACGCATTTTGCAATAGTTGATGTTGATGGCGAATTTTTATGCACTTCTGTTTTGGAAACCAAAACAGGAGATTATCAAACCTTTTTTGAAACCTGCCTGAATCATTTAAAGGATATTGCTGAAAAAGGACGGGTAAGCCTCTGGGGAATTGGAGTTAGTGTTACGGGAATTGTTGATCCGGAGAAAATGCTTGTTAAATATTCCCCAAACCTTGCATGGGAAAATGTAAATTTGGGCGAAATAATAAAAAAGAAGTTTCCTTTTTTAAATGCTGTTGCTGTAGGCAATGATGCAAAAGCTTCCGCTCTTGCCGAACAATGGTTTGGCAAACCTGGTATTCCACTTTCAAATTTTGTTTTTATCTCTATTGGCGGTGGACTTGGTTCAGGAGTTGTAATTGATAATAAAATTCTTGAAGGTGAATCGCACGGTTCGGGTGAATTTGGACACATGGTTCTGCTTGAAGGCGGTGAAAAATGTTCCTGCGGAAATTATGGCTGCTGGGAAACCTATGCTTCTGATAAAGCAACTGTAAGGAGGTTTCTTGGTGATTCCGGAATAACGCCGGGCGGGTCTGTTGATGAACTGATGGAAAAGACAATAGAGCTTGCAAAACAGAATAATGAAAAGGCTGTTAATGCCTTAAAGCTTACAGGTTATTACCTGGGGTTGGGTATTACAAATATTATCAAATCCATTGATCCAAATGCTATAATTATTGGCGGTAGAATTATAGAAGGATGGGATATAATATATCCTGAAATAATGAAAGTTGTTAAAGAAAGAGCTTTTTTAAGTTATATGGAAAAAAAAGCTGAGATTCTGCCTACATCGCTTACAGTAAGGCCTCATCTGCTTGGTGCTGCTACACTTGCTGTTAAATTATTATTTAATGACTATAAAATTACAGTTTAAAAATTAAAAGGGTACATAAGTGAAAACAGTAGTATTTTATTTTATAGGAGTGAATGAGTAAGTGAAGATTTCAGTTGGTATTGATATAGGCGGTACAAATACTGCCTTTGGCATAGTAGATAAGCAAAAAAATATATTATATAAAAGTTCAATCCCCACAGGTGCCCAAGATGGCCCTGAATCATTCATCGAAAGACTAAGCAGTGCTATTTCAGGCATTATTGAGAAAGAATTCAATTCATATACTCTTGATGGTGTTGGTATTGCCGCTCCCGGAGCGAATAATGTTACAGGAACTTTAGAGTCTGCTGCTAATATAAAATGGGGTAAAATTAATCTACCCGCAGAACTGGGAAAGATTTTTGGTGTCCCTACTGCAATTATGAATGATGCCAACGCTGCTGCTTTGGGTGAAAAGTATTTTGGCGTTGCAAAAGGCATGAAAAACTTTGTTGTACTTACTCTTGGCACCGGGCTTGGTTCAGGCATTGTTATAGACGGCCATGTTATTTATGGTGAAAATGGTTTTGCCGGTGAATATGGACATATTATAATGCAGCCGGGTGGAAGACTTTGCGGCTGCGGCAGAAAAGGCTGTCTTGAAGCTTATACCTCAGCTTCCGGTATATGTAAAACTGCGGCTGAATTGCTTAAAAATTCTGATGAAAATTCTCAGTTGCGTTCGATACCGTTTGAAGAGTTTTCCACTAAGAAATTATACGATCTTGCTGTGGCAGGTGATGTTATTGCAGGACGTGCTTTTGATGAAGCCGGAAAAATACTCGGCCTTGCTATTGCTAATATTACAATTACTCTTGACCCTGAAGCAGTAATACTTGCCGGCGGTGTAATGAAGGCTGGTGATTTACTGATGAAACCGGTTGCTAAATATTTTGACGAAAACTACCTTGCTCTTTGCAGCAATAAAACAAAAATTCTGAAATCAAACTTTACTGAAGGTGAAGGTGCCTTTCTGGGTGCAAGCTGCCTTGTTGATGAAGAAATGCAAATCAAACAGAGTAACATCGCTTCTGTGTAAAACCAAAACAATTATTCCTGAATAAAATCAGAGGTACAGGTGAAAAAAATATTTGTTCTACTGCTAACAATGTTATCGGTCACATTTTCACTTTTGGCTCAACAACAGAGAGAAATACTTGCTTATTATCCGGGCTGGAAAGGGCATGTAAACTCCTATCTTGTTAAAACTATTGAAACAAGCGGCGCTGCCGATAAACTTACTGTAATAAATTATGCTTTTTCACATCCGGGGCCGGATTCTTCAGGAAATGTTGTAGTTAGAATGAATCATCCTGAATCTGATTATTGTGATGTATATTCTTCGGTAATAAGTGTTGATGGTATTGCTGATGACAGTACCCAGCCTTTAAGAGGTAATTTTAACCAGTTAAAAAAATTGAAAGCAATGCATCCCGGTTTAAAAGTTGTTATGTCAATCGGCGGCTGGGGAGGTTCTACATGGTTTTCTGATGCTGCTTTATCTCCTGAATCAAGGGAAACCTTTGTTAATTCCTGTATAGAAACATTTATTAAAGGCAATCTGCCTTTGCTTAACGGTGCCGGTGGTGAGGATGCCGCAGCAGGCGTGTTTGATGGTATTGACCTTGACTGGGAGTATCCCATAGGCGATGGCCCTGATGGTATGCACTATAATGAAAAAGACAGGGAAAACCTTACTGCTCTTTTTGCATTGTTCAGAAAGAAACTTGACGAAATTAAACCCGGGCTGATTTTATCTGCAGCCATTCCCGGTGTTGAAAGGATTATGGACAATTATAACTTTACAGATGACCAGAAATATGTTGACTGGTTCTGCCTTATGAGTTATGACCTTGCCGGTGTATGGGATACAATAACTGCTCATCATACTAACCTTTATTCAAGTCCTGATCCTGTACGTAATATAAAGTTTGATTCATACGACAGGGGAGTAAAAGTACTAACTGATAAATTTAAAGTTGACAGCAGAAAAATACTTGGCGGTATTGCTTTTTATGGAAAAGGCTGGGAAAGTACCCTGCCTGAAAAAAATGGCTTGTTTCAGCCAGGGAAATTTGGCGGCAAGGCAGCTGGTTATAATTCATATATTGGTTTAACTCAGCGTACCAGGAATTATAATTACTGCTGGGATGATGCTGCTATGGCTCCGTACCTGTACAATAATGATGACAGTACATTTTTCACTTTTGATGATCCACAGTCTGTTGCGCTAAAAACCCGTTATGCTGATGCTCATAATCTTGGCGGAGTATTCTTCTGGGATTTGACAGGAGATGATATAAACGGAACTCTTGTTAATACTATCTTTACGCGTAATATGCCTGATATTTCAACCGGCAGCTATCCGGTTGCTGCTGATCCTGAAATAAAACTGGTTTTACCTGCTGATGAAAAACTTATTGCCGGAGCAGATATTATTCTAAAGGCTGAAACAAATACTGCGGTGAAAAAAGTTGAATTCTTCCTGAATGATTTGTCAATAGGCTATGATTCAAAAGCTCCTTTCAGCTGGGTGCTTTTTACAGCCCCGGAGGGCAGCCATACATTAAAGGCTGTTGCAACAAATATAAATGGAAAGACAAAAACTGTTTCCACGAAGATTACAGTTTTAGGAAAATAAAATTTAAATTCTTTTTTAGTCTTATAACTTTAATTACTGTATTGCAGAACAGAAATTAAAAGGGGATCTATTAAGACTCTTTCAGGTGGGCATGCTGATGCCATGCGGTATGCCATTGTCTGCATAACAAACATGGCTATAATTATTAACAAATTAGTTGTATCATGATCAAAAAAATATTCTTAGCTCTTCTGATAATCCAGGCAGCATTATTTGCCCAGGTTAAAAATTTTGAACTTAACCTTTCTGATAACTGGAAAATCCAGTCTTCTGAAACGGCTGATGCCGGAGGCGGTAAAATTTCTGTCCCGGGTTATAGTACAGGTAACTGGTATAAAACCAATGTCCCCTCAACCGTGTTTGCGGCACTGGTTAAAAATGGTGTTTATAAAGAGGTTTTTTACGGAGATAATCTTAAACATATTTCTAAAGAACCATTTGCTAAATCGTGGTGGTATAGAAAAGAATTTGAAATACCTTCTGATAAAGGCATAAGTACAGTTAAACTTAAATTTGACGGAATAAATTTCTATGCCAATGTTTGGCTAAACGGCAAACTTGTTGCTTCCAGGGATTCAGTTTTTGGTTCATTCAGGCAGTTTGAACTTAACATTACAAAGTTTGTAAAATCTCCCGGGAAAAACATACTTGCTGTTGAGGTATTTGCTCCTGTTCCATCTGATTTTACAGTTGGTTTTGTTGACTGGAATCCAACTCCTCCTGATAACAATATGGGAATTTGGAGAGAAGTAAAACTTATCCTTAACGGCGATGTTTCAATTGTTAACCCTTACGTTAACAGCAAGCTTGATTGTGCTAATTACAAAACTGCAGAGCTTACTTCTTCTGTTGATGTAATTAATAATACTGATAAAAATGTAAGCGGTATTCTTGAAGGAAAAATTGGAAATGTTGCATTTTCCAAAGAAGTAGGCCTCAAAGCAGGTGAAAGGAAAACAGTAACGTTTACTCCTGCTGAGTTTAAACAGCTGGTATTTAATAATCCAAGAGTCTGGTGGACACATGATCTTGGTAAACAGGAATTATATAAGCTGGAATACAGTTTTAAAATAAATAATAAAGTATCCTCTGAAGTTAAAACACGCTTTGGTATCAGGGAAATTAAAGATTATTATAATGAGAATGGCTACCGTGCTTTTATGCTTAATGGCAGGAAGATTCTTATAAGAGGCGGCGGCTGGGTTGACAACATGCTTCTTGATAATACTTATAGTGATCTTAAAACTCAGATAGACTATGCAGTTCAAATGAACCTGAATACTATCAGGCTAGAAGGATTCTGGGGAAACAGTGAAGACCTCTATAACCTTTGTGATGAAAGAGGCATTATGTTGATGGCAGGCTGGAATTGCCAGTGGGAACAGAAAGTATATATTGACAGGGTTGAAACTGATTATGGTGTTATAACAAACGACGCTGATAAACATCTCCTTACTGAATCATGGAAAGACCAGATTGTCTGGCTGCGTAATCATCCTTCAATATTTGTCTGGCTATATGGCAGCGATAAAGTTACTGAACCTGTTCTTGAAAAAGCATATCTGAAAGTTATTGCTGATTATGACCCTTCAAGGCCAAGTCTTTCAACAGCAGGCAACCAGGTTTCCACTGTTACAGGCAGCGCCGGGGTAAAAATGAAAGGCCCTTATGATTATGTTCCACCGCATTATTGGTATACAGACACTACCAATGGAGGTGCTTACGGATTTAATACTGAAACCGGACCCGGGCCGCAGATACCAATTATAAGCAGTATTAAAAAGTTTATCCCTCCGGCACATCTCTGGCCGGTTGACAGTATGTGGAATTACCATTGCGGAGGCCTGACATTTAAAGATTTAAATACCTATAATGAGGCTCTTGATAAACGTCTTGGTGCGCCTTCTTCGCTTGAAGAATATGTAACAAAAGCACAGTTCCTTAATTATGAAGCTATGCGGGCAATGTATGAAGCATTTACATATAATAAACCCAACGCAACAGGAATTATACAATGGATGTATAATGCTGCATGGCCTAAATTCTGGTGGCAGTTCTATGATTATTATCTTGTGCCTAATTCATCTTTTTACGCTGCACGCAAAGCACAGGAACCAGTACATATAATTTATAATTACGGCAATAAAAAAGTTGCTGCTGTAAATAATACATTTGGCAGTTATAATGATCTTACTGCTAAAATAAACGTATATGATTTCGATCTAACAAAAGTATTTTCTGATGAGAAGAAATTTACTTTGCAGGCAGATGTTTCTTACGATATCGTTTCACTTGATAAATTAAACAATAGTGGTTCTGTCTTTTTTATCGATCTTAAATTATACGATAAAAACGGTAGAGAAATAAGTTCTAATTTTTACACACTGTCATCAAAAGAAGATGTGCTTGATTACAACAGAAATCAATGGTATGTAACACCTATTAAAGATTTTGCTGATTTTACTGCACTTAATAAACTGCCGCAAACATCAGTAGATGCAAAAGTTGTTAAGAGCAATGGTAAAATTAATATTGAATTAAAAAATACATCTTCTTCAATTGCATACCAGCTTGAGGTTTTGTTAACCGGAAAGAATGGTGAGGTTATAATCCCTGTAACATGGGATGATAATTACATTACTATATTGCCGGGTGAAAAGAAAACGATAAGCTGCGGTGAAGATAAAAATGCAGCTTCAATTAAACTATCAGGATGGAACATAAAACCATCAGAGATTAAATTGAAATAAAGAAAATATTTGATATATAATTACAAAGGCAGATATGCTAATGCAATCTGCCTTTTTTATTTTTTTAAAGATTTTACTTTCTTTTATTGTAATAAAAATTTATTTTTTGTGATATAAGTCACATATACTCGTGTGTTTACAAAAATAGTCACCAATGTAAGAGTTCTCAACAATAAGAAGAGGTTGTAAAATCTATTCTATAGTTTGAGATGCTATATTCAAAAAGCGTTGTTTTATATTCATTTTGAACTTTTGTTCTACGGCATAAAGTTTGAAAATATTTAGTTAATAATTCAGATTGAAGCTGAAAGTCTGACTAAAACTAAGAGGTTCAAAATGAAAAATGTTCTTTTTTACTTGTTGTTCGTGTTTTCAATTGTAGCTTTATATGGATTAACATTTTCTCTTGCACAGGATAAAGAACCTGCAGGAAAAAAAGTTTTTATCGATAAAAAATGCGGAAGTTGCCATTCCGTTGAAACCGCAGGTATTACATCTAAGAAAAAAGATGCTGTGGATTTATCAAATGCAGGTAGTAATAAAGCTGACGTGTTAACAAAGTATTTGAAGAAAGAGGCCAAGATAGACAATAAGGACCACAAAATTGCTTTTAAAGGTTCGGATGAAGAACTTAAAAGTTTGGTTAGCTGGCTTGAAACTTTAAAAAAGAAATAACTTCTCCAGAAACGATTATTCCCCGTGAAGGGAGTTTATTGTTAACTCCCTTTCTTCACAGATCACTATTGAGCAGGTAAGGCTAAAATGTTAGTTTTCAAAATATGGTCGAGTAAAAAAAAACTAAATCTAAAAAACATTATACCTCATAGAAATAAGACTGAGTACAATAGCGCATTAGTTCTGTTTATCTGTCTTTTTTTCCTCTCTACGAACAGCCTTACCCCACAAACTAACGACGATTGCCTTGCCTGCCATAGTGATAGTTCCTTAACTATGGAGAAAAATGGAATAGAACACTCCATTTTTGTAAACGATAAAATTTTAACCGGTTCTGCTCATAAACAGCTCGTTTGTATTTCATGCCATACTGGTTTTAACCCGGATGATATTCCGCATAAAGAAAAGATTACTCCAATTGACTGCAAATCTTGCCATAAAGATGCAGCATTAAAACATACTTTTCACCCGCAGATGCTGCGAAGCTCCGGTACAAGTTTGAATGGTGCAGTTTCATGTAAAAACTGCCATGGTACACACGATGTATCTCCTGTAAATAAACCGGGCAATAAATGGCATAGAGGGAATCTTGTCCAGGCTTGCAGTAAGTGCCATAAAAATGTTACAGATAAATTTGTTACCTCTTCTCATTACGCTGCTTTTAATATGGGGATTGAAGGTGCCCCTACATGTTTAACTTGCCATAAAAATAATATTACAAGTTTAACAGCTGGAAGGGATACTCTGCAGCTTAAACTTGCCCAGCAAAAAGTTTGTTTATCGTGTCACCTTGATGACCCTGAAATAAAATCCCGAACTTCTCCTTCAGCAGGTTTTATTAAGTCATATGAAACAAGTGTGCATGGTATTGCTTTTGCTAAAGGCAATACAAAGGCTGCTACATGCATAAACTGCCATACTTCTCATACAATAAAAGGCAAAAACGACCCTTCATCATCAATAAATAAAAAGAATATCCCTGAAACATGCGGGCAGTGCCATAGTGAAATTGCAAAAGAATATAAAGAGAGTATTCATGGTGTATCAGCGCTAAAGGGAAATATTGATGCTCCTGTTTGTACAGACTGTCATGGTGAACATAATATTTTAAGGCATACTGATCCCAACTCACCTGTTTCCCGATCAAGAGTTTCAAAAGAGATTTGCTCTCCGTGTCATAGTTCTGTTAAATTAACTCAAAAATATGGTTTAAGCCCTGACAGGTATAAAACTTTTTCAGAAAGTTATCATGGACTTGCGATGCGGGGCGGTTCAGTTGAAGTAGCAAACTGTGCAAGTTGTCATGGTGTTCATAACATTAAACCGTCTAGCGATCCAACTTCTACTGTTAATAAAGCAAATCTTGCTAAAACGTGCGGCTCATGCCATCCGGGCGCAAATGAAAATTTTGCTATAGGTAAAATACATATCTCTGAAGAAGACAGAAGCGAACCGATACTATACTGGATTGCTTCAGGGTATTTACTGCTTATTGGATTTACAATCGGGGCAATGTTCCTGCATAATTTACTGGATTTTATAAAAAAGACGAAGATTAAGAAGCTTAAACAGGCTGGTTTTATCCGGGAAGAAAAACATGGCCATGGTTTGTACCTGCGCATGACTGTCAGCGAGAGGATTCAGCACGCATCTCTTGCCCTCAGCTTTTTAACTCTTGTGGTCACCGGTTTCATGTTAAGATTTCCTGAAGCATGGTGGGTTGAACATATAAGAGATTTAAGTGCAAATGCATTTGAGTACAGAAGTATTCTTCACAGGATAGCTGCAGTGGTTCTTGTATCTGCAAGTTTGTATCATATCATCCATATATCATTTACTGCACGCGGCAGGCAGTTTATAAAAGATATGCTTCCCGGGTATAAAGATATTACAGATGCTCTTGGAGTTGCTAAGTATAATCTTGGCTTTTCTAAAACGAAGCCTAAACTTGACAGATTCAGTTATGTTGAAAAAGCCGAATACTGGGCTCTTATCTGGGGAACAATTGTCATGACAATTACAGGATGTATTATGTGGTTTGATAATACATTTATGGGCCTGTTTACAAAGCTGGGCTGGGATATCGCCCATACAATCCATTATTATGAAGCCTGGCTTGCTTTCCTGGCTATACTTGTATGGCACTTCTATTTCGTGATTTTCAATCCTGATATTTATCCAATTAGCCTTGCTTTTATAAAGGGAACAATTTCTGAAGAAGAAATGGCTGAAGAACATCCGCTTGAACTGGAAAGAATAAAAAATACAAAAGCTGAAAATGATAAGGCAGATGATAATTCCGATGCTTCAGAACCCGGTGATGATGAAAATCATTCAGAAGAAAAGACAGAATAAAAAATACTAAACCCTCAGCGGTAAATACCGAAAGGAGTGCAGTGTTGTATGAAACAAAGGCTTCCTTCTTCAGTTTACAACCCGGTTACTTTAACCGGTGCAGCTGTTTCTTCAATAAGTTTTGTAATAATACTATTCTTAATATTTCTTGAATTAATCGGCGGTGAACAAAAACCGTATATTGGCATTATTGCCTTTATTGTACTGCCTTCTGTTTTAATAGCCGGCCTGCTGCTTGTTGCTTATGGAATTTACCGCGAAAACCGCAGAATCAGGAAAGGGATAGCCCGTGAAAACTTTCCGGTACTTGATCTTAATGATCCAAAACAGCGCGCTGCTTTTGCTTTATTTTCCGTTATAACAATACTGCTGCTATTGTTTACTGCATTTGGAAGTTTCAAAGCGTATGAGTATACAGATTCTGTTGAATTCTGCGGAACGGTCTGCCACACAGTAATGGAACCTGAATATACGGCCTATAAACACTCGCCTCATGCAAAAGTTGGTTGTGTAAGCTGTCACATTGGCCCCGGTGCGGGCTGGTTTGTACGTTCAAAATTATCAGGGGCTTACCAGGTTTATTCTGTAATATTTAATAAATATCCGCGTCCTATACCAACCCCAATTGAAAATTTGCGCCCGGCAAAAGAGACCTGTGAACAATGCCACTGGCCGAGTCATTTCTATAATGAGAAAAAGGTAGATAATACATATTTCCTTTCGGATGAAAATAACAGTAAATGGTCACTTTCTCTTCTGATGAAAATTGGAGGAGGTAACGAAGAAGCCGGTAACACAACAGGTATTCACTGGCATATGAACATTGCAAATAAGATTACCTATTTGCCGCTTGATAAATCACGTACAGTAATTCCGTGGGTTAAGGCTGTTGGATTGGATGGGAAAGAAACTGTTTACCGCAGCACAAAGGTTAAGTTTAATGAGAATAGTATTTCTCCTGATAAACTAAGAACAATGGACTGCATTGACTGCCATAACCGTCCATCGCATATTTATAATCCGCCAATGAGGTCAGTTAACCATGTTATGGCTCAAAACTGGATTAGCGGTGAACTTCCTTTTATTAAAAGTATTTCTGTTCAGGCTCTGGAACAAAAATACAGCAAGAAAAACGTAGCACTAGATAGTATAAAAATAATTCTGACAGAGTTTTATGAATCCAATTATCCTGAACTGGCAAAAACGAAACAAATAGAAATTGCAAAATCAATCAGCCAATTGCAAAATATTTATGCGCGCAATTATTTCCCTGAAATGAAAGTTAGCTGGAGAGAATTCCCGGAACAGATAGGGCATATGTATTCCCCCGGATGCTTTCGCTGCCATGACGGAAAGCATAAAAGCAGTAATGGTAAAGTAATATCAAATGACTGCAACATTTGTCATACAATTCTTGCTCAGAGCTTCGAAGGAAAAGAGCAGGTATCAATGAAAGGGATAGACTATATTCATCCTGTTGATGTTGGCGGTTCATGGAAAACCAGTGATTGCAGCAATTGTCATACACGAAAAAAAACTTATTAGTATTGTGTAATAAAGAATTATAGCACTGGTATTGCAGGGTAAAAATCCGTCTCTTTCCTCATCCGATATGAGTACATATCATCATTCGAATGTGCCTTTCGTCAAAGATAACCAACCGATAGATGTTTGTTTTCCTATTTTGTGACTGCAATTCTAAATTAAATTCGAGGGGTTAATGAAATTAACTGTTTTCATGATACTATGTGTACTTATGACTTCGACACTATTTTCTCAATCAAAAACAGCAACTATCAGTGGTTTTGTTTATGATAAACTAAGTGGAGAGGCGCTTATAGGGGCCAATGTTTATATAAAAGAAGTAAATACAGGCGCTAGTTCAAATGTAAGCGGATATTTTGCTATACCTTCACTAAGTGAAGGAACTTATAATATAATAGCAAGTTTTATTGGTTATAAAACTTATTCTGAAAAAGTTGTAATTAAAAACGGCGAACAGAAAAGGCTTGATATAAATCTGCAGCCTGAGGCTGTGCAGAGCGCTGAAGTTGTAGTTAATGCAGATTCAATCAGAACAATTGACAAATTGTTTAATAAACCAGTTTCTAAAATTGAACTGACTCCAACTCAACTCAGTAAAGTTCCGCAGGTGGTTGAAGCTGATCTTTTAAGAACACTTCAAACTTTGCCGGGTATAGTTCCTGTTTCTGATTTTTCTTCTGCTATTTATGTTCGCGGCGGCACGCCTGATCAGAATCTTTATCTTATTGATGGTACTGATGTTTACAATCCAGAACATGCCTTTGGGCTTTTTTCTACTTTTAATACCGATGCTATTAAAAAGGTTGAATTATACAAGGGTGGTTTTGGCGCTGAATACGGCGGAAGGCTTTCTTCAGTTCTTGATGTTACAAATAATGATGGTAACAGAAATGAGTTTCAGGGAAAGGCATCTTTAAGCCTGCTTTCAGTAGGTACCACGCTGCAGGCTCCAATTGGTTCAATAGGTTCTTTATCAGGGTCTATAAGAAGGACTTATATTGATCAGACACTTGCAAAAGTAATTGATGATGTACCGGATTATTATTTTATAGATGGCAACCTTAAAGCTTTTTTTGACCTTAACGAAAGCAATAAACTCTCTGTGAGTTTTTATGGTGGTAAAGACAATCTGGATTTCGTTTTTGACAAAGATAAACCTGAATCAATAGGTTTTAATTATTTATGGGGTAACCAGACTGCAAGTATTAACTGGAAAACCATTCTTAATCCTAAATTGTTTGCCAATTTCTGGATTACCGGGAGCCGTTTCTTCTCAGACTTTGACTTTTCAGATGTAAACTTTACTGAAAAAAACAGGATGCGTGATGTTACATTTAAAGGTGCTCTTGAATATTTCTACTCTGAAAAATTAAATATGAAGTTTGGCTTTGAACAAAAAAATCTTAGCGGTTCACTGAAGGAAGATTTTTCAAGCGGTAAAGTTGATATTTCAAAACATCGCAAGCAATATACAGGCTATGTTACTTCTCAATGGAAACCAACTCCGTTGTGGGATGTTGAAGCAGGTGTAAGGTATGATTATTTCGATTCAGATAATAATTATAATAACGTTGATCCTCGATTGACACTTAAATACAGGCTTGATGAAACTTCAAATCTTAAGTTTTCGGCAGGTATATTTCATCAGTACTTAAACCGCATTCCAAGAATGTTTTTTGTAAGTATCTGGACAACAGCAGATGAATATGTTAAAGGATCATCAGCAAATCATTTTATACTTGGTTACCAGAAAGCTCTGCCCGGCAAGATTGAACTGGAGGTTGAAGCTTATTACAAGGGTTACAAAGATATATATTCCTATAATCAAAATTCGCTTTCAGATGTTGAACCCGGCGGATATGATGATAATAATAACCCGGTATATAACAACACAAAAGGTCTTTTCAACAGGGGTGATGGCAAATCATGGGGCGCTGAAATCCTTTTAAGAAAAGATGTTGGCGCTGCTACCGGCTGGATTGCTTATTCATACTCTAAAACAAAATATAATATTGAAACTGTTAACCAGGGCAATGATTTTTATCCGCGCCATGACAGAACATCTGCCGTTAATGTTGTTGCTAATTTTGATCTTGATAATGTTTTTAGAGAACTACGCGGTGAACAATTTATAAATCCCGACAAAAAATGGTCTCTTGGGCTTAACTTTACTTATTTCTCCGGCCAGCCTATTACGCTCCCGGGGTCTGTTTACCTTGCTCATGGTTTGCCAGACTGGCAGGATAATCCAAACAGTATTGGTATTTATCCTTCAGGTATAAATGAATACAGACTTCCTCCTTATATAAGGCTTGATTTAAGCCTGACCTATGAAATTAAATATGACGGCTGGTCTATGGCTCCTTATCTGCAGATATTTAATGTGCTTAACAGGAAGAATGTCTGGTTTATAAAATATGATAACGAAATTAAAGAAAACGTGGTTACACAGGATATAAGCACTGTTAACATGTTTCCTATTCTGCCCAGCATTGGTATAAACTTTAAGTTTTAAGAGGATAAAATGAAGTTGAAAAAATATATTTATATAATAATTGCAGTTATATCAGTTGTGCTTGTGTCATGCGGAGAGGGGACGGTTGAAGTTGGCCCTCAGACTTATACTCCTAAAATTGTTATGGAAGGTTATTTACAGCCGGGAAAAGATGTTGAAATTCTGCTTACAAGGAATATTCCTCTTAATTCACAGGTAGACCCTTCAACTGTTATACTTTCTGGAGCTGATGTTACATTAACTGATGTTTCTGAAAATAAGGATTATAAACTTACTTACAATTCAGTGTCTGGTAAATTCGTTTATAATGGAACAGGACTGACTATTGGTTATGACAAAAGTTATAAACTTACAATCAATGCTGTAATTGATGGTAAAAGCCTAACAGCTTCATCTGTTACCCATGTGCCAAAAGAAGGACTTAAAATATTAACTGACGAGTCTGTACTTGGAACAATGAAGTATCGTGAAAAAGATGACCAGGGGAATGTTAAAAGCTTTAAAGTTGCGTTTAATACATCTGTCGGTTCAACCTTTTATGCAATTTCTAACACTGCTCTTGATGCAAGTGTAGAAACGTTTGTTTATGGCAATCCATACTTTGAACCGGATAAAGAAGATCTTGAAAAAGATCTTGCTGACTATAAATACCAGATGGATTGGATGCAGAATGTTAATCCTGATGGAGGTAAAAGAGAGTTTGAAATTAGATGGCTTGATTTGTGGTTTTACAGCAATTACAGGTTTATTGTCTATGCCGGTGACGAAAATTTCAGGTTATTTGTACAGACTTACGGCAATGTTACTGAATATGATGGGAATCTGCATGAACCGCGTTTTAATATCACAGGGGACGGCATAGGTATTTTTGGCTCATATATAGCTGATACCGTATATGTTAAAGTTGAGAAGTAGAATAAAACATACACAGATACGTATAATTAAGCCCGTCTGTTTTAACAGGCGGGCTTTGTATTTTTATCAAACTATTAATAAGTGATTCTGCCTATAAGTGCATTTCTGGCTAAATAGTAAATTTTTATTGGTTTAGTATCTCTTTCAGTTTTGCATAACCGGTTTTGCTTACAGGCAGCGAGGTACCGTTTTTTAAAATTACCTGGTAAGATTCTTTTTCAAGAAGCTCAATTTTTTTTATTTCTGTTACAGAGCAAATATACGACCTGTGAATCCTTACAAACTCGGAAGGGTTTAGGTGATCTTCAAAATATTTCATCGTTTTTTGTTTGAGGTATTTTCCTTCATCGGAATAAATCATTACATAATCATCCTGGGCTTCTATAAATTTAAGCGAATCAATCCCCACAATTGAAATTTTAGGGCCGTCTTTAATTACAATCCGTTCAAGAAAATCTTCCTTTGAATCATTAGCCTTTATAAGCTCTTTTATCAATTTTTTCTGAGAAGCTTTCTTATTAAGATGAAGCCTTGCTTTTTCAACCGCTTCATCAAACCTTTCGGATGAAAATGGTTTTAACAGGTAATCAACTGCATGAACTTCAAAGGCTTTAAGTGCGAACTGGTCGTAAGCGGTTGTAAAAACAATAACAGGCAGCTCTTCAAGAAGTTCAAGCATTTCAAATCCTGTCAGACGGGGCATTTGTATATCAAGGAATACCAGGTCCGGTTTAAGTTCATTAATCTTCTTTATTCCCTCAAATCCGTTTTGGCATTCTGCCAGCAGTTCAAGATCGGGATGAGATTTCAGGTATTTTTTTACAATTTCCCTTCCAAGGCTTTCATCATCAATAATAAGTACTTTGGTTCTTTCACTCATTGGAATAACCGGCGTTTTTGTCTGTAAAAATAAGAAAAGATTACAAATGATACTTGCTATTCTTCAGCGGCCGGAATAAATAAGGTGACTTTAAATAAACTCACCTCTTTTTGTATTTCAATCAGGTTATCCCTGTTATAGATAAGCTTTAATCTGTTTTTTATGTTTTCAAGGCCCACACCTGTTCCCGGCCTGCGGCTTTTTACATTAGGGTCAAAATTGTTTTCAAGTGATATACGCATATAACCATCGTCAGGGGAGCAGCTTAATTTTATTGTTACTTTATCCAGGGTTTCATAAACAGCATGTTTAATTGCATTTTCAAATAGCGGCTGTAAAATCATGTTGGGTACCTGAACATCCAGGCAGGGTTCATTTATTTCTTCAACAAAATCAAATTTATCCTCAAACCGTATTTTCTCTATATCAAGATAAAGTTTTATGTTTTTTAACTCTTCTCTTAAAGTGTTTTTCTGGCGCTCATTGTTAGCAAGAGTGTATCGTAAGAAATCTGCCAGCTTTAATATCATCTCACGCGCTTTTTCCGGGTTAATTGTTGTTAACGCGCTCATGGAATTAAGGCTGTTAAAAATAAAATGGGGGTTTATCTGGAACTTTAATGATTTTAACTCTGCTTCAGTAATAAGGTTTTTCAATTCTGATTCTCTGGATTCTTTATCTCTGAATTCAGAATAATAAATTATCATGTAATAAAAAATAGCAAGCAGTAAGTAAAAAAGAATTCCTGCCATAAACCGCCATGGCCATACTGCAAATATGAAATCAGAATATACATGCCCGAAATCAAAAAATGTATTAACTATAAAATAACCAATAAACATCCAGAATACTGAGAATAATACTCCTGCAAGTGAGTGTTTTGCAAAGACAAGGTATAATGAGTGAGAGGCTGAGAATGTATATTTTACTGCATACCAAATTTCAATTCCGAAACTGGTTATTATTAAAAAATATACAATTCCGTCAGCAAGAGCTGCAGTTAAGGGCAAAATCCCTCTGCTGACAATCAAAGAAATGTAAATAACGGTAACTAATACCCAGAAAATAAGATACAGGAAAAAATTAACTGGTTTATCAATTATAGGGTTCGAATCCATTAAAATTTAACTTTTGAATTAACTTCAATTCCACCAAAAATAGCCACGCCTTTAATAATCAGTGTACGTGATAAATCAACCGGTGTGCCCGGGTCACGTACAACCTTGTTACTGAATCCGCCAAAAACAGGGGTGGCATTTACAATTACATGCCAGTCACGCGGCACCCTTATTTCAGCTCCTCCAAAAATCGCAACAACATCAATAATATTATTTCCTTCCGCCATTTTGCAGCTTCCAAGGTCAATTTCTGAGCCTCCAAATATTGCTGTTATATTGCCCCCTTTAAAATTTTCAGAATATACCATTCTATGGCCCCCGCCAAAGACAGCTACCTCATCAATAAAATCTTTTTTAATCTCCGAGTTGCCAAACCTTTGCTTATGTTCGCCTGAATGTTCCGTATTATCACAATAATTATATTTTTCTTTCTGCCTGAATAAAATGTGAATACCGAATGCAATTATTATCACTGACCAGATAATACCTTCATTTATATGAATCTGTGGAAATATCTTTGGCAGTGACCATAATCCGCCTCCCAAAACCATCAATGTGCCCAGCATTTTCTTTCTTGAGTTTATCAGTATAAGTACTCCAATAATAAAAACGATAAATGCAGGCGAAAAAACTATGTGCGGTACATCTATAAATATTATATCTAAAGACTTTAGCAGAAACAGGCCTCCAATTAAAACCAATATTCCGCCAAGTGTTGTTCTTCCGCTAAAATTCCTTTTGTTGTCTTCCATGTTATCTCCACGAAATAAAATTTTCTTTTGTGGTAAAATTATCTTTTAGTATTCTTATTTAAAAGAAAATATCGGCAAATATTAGGTTTTAACCGGTAAATATTGTGCAATTGTTTACTATTGAGTAAACCAATAATCTCACAATAAACTATAAATATTTCAAAAAACAAATAATTTGGCTAAAATGAACCAAAACGCCACGATATTCAGTAATGCTTCATGATTTCTTAATCTGGCACTAAGTTTGTTTCCTTAAATTTGGAAATAAATTCCGCGCGCTTTAGGCTGTTGTTTGATTACCTGCAAGCTTCTTTATTGAGGATGAAGTTTTTGAACTTCCGGGTAAAAGACTCAAACAACAGCTTTTTTTATTTCAATAAAACCTTCTGAGCAACGATTTTGCCCGTACATCTCCCAGTTTTGAAGCAGCATCAAAATCCCAGTATGCTTTTTCTTTATTATCAAAATAAAACCATGCAAGTCCCCTGTTATAAAGAGCATCCTTATCCTTTGGGAAAAAGTATATATAAACATCCAGGTCTGCTATAGCATCTTCATAATAGTCCAGGTTAAGCAGGGTACAGCCCCGGTAGTAATACAACTGGTATTCAGTAGTATCAATATCCATGGCATTATCAAATTCTACAAGAGCGTCATCATAATAGCCGCTGTCATAATAAACAATTCCCTGTTCAAAAAGCTGTTCAAAAGGGGAGAGGCTTTTCTCAACAACATGCGGCACATAAATCTCAACAGGGTGTATCACCACATCTCTTCCGGGGGCATCAGGTGTCGGCCTTGGCGTTGGCCTTTCCGGTGCAGGTAAATTCTGATTAACCGGTGTATTATGAGGCTGTTCTTCTACCGGTGGTGTTTGAACCGGCGGCTGAGAAGGAGGTGCCACAGCAGGCGGCGGAGTATTCAGGTCTCTTGGTGTCCTTTCCGGTGTCTCTATTGGCCGCTCTCTTTTTTCCTCTCTCGGGGCTGATACAGCTTCCCGTTTTTTATCAACTGATTTAAGCCCCCTTGATTGGGGTAGTACTTCACTGTACATTAAAAACAGTGTAAGGGTACAAATAATCAAAAATAACCTTTTCATTGACCCCTCCCTTTTTTATATGCATAGAAAATTCCATGCCTGAAATTTTCTCTTATTATGGTCATTTTAGGCAATAAATAAGGTCTAAGTGTATTATTCTGTGACTGGCAAATGTATTAAAAAAGGGACACCCCATAGTTCGTAATATAAAAATACTTATATTTACTGTCCTATTTTATTGAAAAAAATGGAAATCTAGTGAATAAGGAAAAGATACTGGTTACTTCGGCACTTCCATACGCAAATGGGCCGATTCATTTGGGGCACCTGAGTGGTGCATACCTTCCTGCGGATATTTATGTCCGTTATAAAAGATTAAAAGGTGATGATATAATTTATATCTGTGGTTCTGATGAACATGGTGTTCCTATTACCATATCTGCAGATAAAGAGGGAGTAAAGCCTAAACAGATAATTGACAGGTATCATTCAATAAATAAGGCTGCTTTTGAAAAGTTCGGGATGAGTTTTGATATTTATTCCCGTACCAGCATTCCGGTTCATCACGAAACAGCACAGGAGTTTTTCCTTGAATTTTATAACAGGGGAATATTAAAAGAAAAAAAATCTCTCCAGTTTTATGACAATAAAGCCAAAATGTTTTTACCTGACAGGTATGTTGAAGGTACCTGCCCAAATTGCGGGAATGAAGAAGCAAGAAGTGATGAGTGTGAAAACTGCGGTGCACTGTATGAACCTTCAGAATTAAAAAATCCTAAAAGTAAAATAACCGGGGACACTCCGGAACTTAAAGAAACCTCGCACTGGTATTTCCCTCTTGGTGACTACCAGGATAAGCTGGAAAAATATGTAGCCGAAATGAGCCAAAAGTATGGCTGGAAGGAAAATGTTCTTCAGTACTGCCGCGGCTGGTTCAAAAGCAAACTTGAAGACCGTGCTATTACAAGAGACCTTGACTGGGGAGTGAAGCTGCCTATAGAAAATTCAGAGGGTAAAGTAATCTATGTATGGTTTGATGCAGTATTGGGATATATTTCTGTAGCAAAGGAACTGTCAAAAAAACTTGGCAAACCTGATATGTGGAAAGATTACTGGCAGGATGTTAATACCAAATATGTTGCTTTTATTGGCAAAGACAATGTTGTGTTCCATTGTATTATTTTCCCGGCAATGCTTATGGCATGGAACGAGGGAGATAAAGAAAAATATTGTCTTCCCCAAAATGTTCCGGCAAACGAATTTTTAAATTTTGAGGGTAAAAAATTCTCTAAAAGCAGGAACTGGGGAATTGATGCTATTGATTTTCTTAAGCAGTTTCCTGCTGATCCATTAAGATACTGTCTCGCAGCAAATCTGCCTGAAACCAGGGATACTGATTTCTACTGGAAAGAATTCCAGAGCAGAAATAACAGTGAACTGGCTGATATTTTGGGCAATTTTATTAATAGGACTTTCACCTTCGTTCATAAACATTTTGAAGGCAAGGTACCTGCTGCTTCAAAGATAGAAGATATTGATAAAGATATGATAGCCGCTATTGGCGCTTATCCTGCAAAAATTTCTGAATACTTTGAAGTATATAAGATTAAAGACGGCGTAAATGAGATAATGAATCTTGCACGTGCAGGAAATAAATATTTTAATGATTCTGAACCATGGAAGGCTGTTAAAACAGACAAAGAAAAATGTGCAACTACTCTGAATATTTGCCTTCAGGCAATTTATACTCTTGCTGAACTTCTTTCTCCAGTTGTACCTTTTACTGTGGAAAAACTTTTTAAAATGCTTAATGCTTCCCCTGCTGAATGGTATGAATGCGGCAGGCCCGGAGCAGCAGGATGGCTGAAAGACGGCCATCAGCTGAATACAGCCGAAATTTTATTCCCTAAAATTGAAGATGAAGTAATAGAAACGCAGATTCAGCAGGTAGGCAAACCAGTTGAATCCGTACCTGCAGCTGCCGATAAAAAGGCTGATACAAAAGCAGGCAGTAAAACTGATGACGGACTTATTACAATTGATGATTTTTCAAAAGTTCAGCTTAAGGTTGCCGAGGTTATTAAGGCGGAAAGAGTTGAAAAAAGCGAAAAACTGCTTAAACTTAAAGTTCAAATTGGTGCTGAAGAAAGGCAAATAATTGCCGGTATAGCAAAAAGTTTTACTCCAGAAGAGATTACAGGTAAAAAGGTAATGGTTGTGGCAAATCTTAAACCTGCCAAACTAATGGGCCTTGAATCTCAGGGTATGGTACTGGCGCTTGAGAATTCAGAAGGTAAACTGGAACTACTGACAGTGGGCGAAAAGGTTAAAAGCGGAACCAGGGCAAAATAAACACTGGTCAGTAAAACTTTTAAGTATATTCAGCGTCTAAAATCTATGTGTAAATTTTGTCTTTTCAGGCAGAATATCCCCATGGCCCGGGGAGTTTAGAGGTATAATACAACCTTATTTACCTTGATTTTATATGGGCTAATAAATAAAATAACCGGCTGAATTGTCATTTTTATTAATATAGGAGAAATAATGTTTAAACAGGCTACATACTTTCTACCACTGGTGTTTGCAGTTGTTCTTGTTTCCTGTGCACCAAAGCAATCAGAACTTGTTGTTGCTGAGTATGGCGGCAAAGAAATTCACATGAAAGAGTTTGAAGATGCCTATGCTAAAAGCGCAGGCGGATACGAAGCTGCAAAGAAAGACAGCTTGTCTAAGCTTAAAAGTTTTCTTGATTTGTATGTTAACTTTAAGATGAAATTACGAGATGCAGAAGTAAGAGGATATGCCTCAGATTCCACATTGATGGCTGAACTTACTGACTATAAGAAAAGAGTTGGCGTCACCTATGTGCTTGAAAAGAAACTGGTTGAACCGGGAATAGAAGACCTTTATGGAAAAAGGAAAGTCGAATTAAGAGTAAGCCATATTATGATTCGCCCTGACTCAACAGGAAATGAAGCCGCAAGAATAAAAGCCCAGGCAATTCTTGACAGCATTAAAGCCGGTGCTTCTTTTGAGGAAATGGCAAAGAAATATTCACAGGATAACTATTCAAAACCTGTTGGCGGAGATATTTATTATGTTACTGCCGGTATGCTTCCGGTTGAATTTGAAGATGCAATGTACAGCACCGCTGAAGGACGGGTTTTCCCCCAGCTTGTACAGACAAGATTTGGTTACCACATAGTTAAAGTTACTGAGAAGCAGCCGAGAGTTCCGCAGATTAAGGCAAGCCATATACTTGCAGCATTCCGTACCCCTGATGGAAAAATTGATACTGTTGCTGCCAAAGCAAAAATTGATTCTGCTGCGGCTGAATTAAAACAGGGCGCTGATTTTGCTGAAGTTGCTAAAAAATATTCTGATGACGGTTCAAAACAAGCCGGCGGCGACCTTGGTTACTTCGAAAGAAGAAATATGGTTAAGGAATTTGATGAAGCTGCATTTAAATTAAATGTTGGCGAAGTTTCAGGTATTATCAGAACCCAATACGGCTACCATATTATAAAACTTACAGATAAGAAAGAGTATCCTGCACTTTCTGACGAAAAGGAAACCCTAAAAAAAATGTATAAGCAGCAGAGATTTAATGTTGAATATACAGTGCTGGTTGATTCTCTAAAAAAAGCATATAACTTCACTTCAAATCCGGCTGTATTAACTGAAATTGCTGCTGATAATGATACTGTTAAAGTTGGTGATGAATTAAATGGAGTGGATAAAATAAAAGACAAAGTTTTATTTACTTATAACAATAAATCATTTACTGCCGGGCAGTTTGTAAAAAGGCTTGCTGAGCAGCCGGAATTAAAAGGAAAACCTGTTAAGGCAGATTTGTTAAACTCTGCTGCTGATAAAATTGCCGGTGACCTTTTACTTGAAGAAGTAGCTCTTGGCCTTGATAAGACAAACGAACAGTTTGCCGCTTTAATGGATGATTACAAAAACGGTATTTACATCTTTAAGCTGCAGGAAGAAGAAATCTGGAATAAGATTGACATGGATAGTACAAAACTTTATAATTACTATCTGGAAACAAAAGATAAATATAAATGGCCTGACAGAGTAAGCTATAACGAAATTTTCTCAAGAAAAGATTCGCTTATAAATGTTTATTATTCATATTTGGAACAGGGCGAAAATTTTGACTCAGTAGCTTCAAAATATACCGAAAGGCCGGGATATAAAACCAAAGCAGGTTTTTATCCTTTAACTGATGTTAAAGCTAACCAGATTGTTCAGGAAGCTGATAAACTTGGTGCTGTTGGACAGTATTCAAAAACATTTAAAGTTCCGGGTGGATTTGCAATTGTAAAACTTGCAGGCAGGGATGCAGCAAGGCTTAAAACATATGAAGAAGCAAAAGCAGAAGTTTCCGGCTCTTACCAGGAGGTTGAAGGAAAACGCCTGGATTCAGAATACATTGACAGCCTGAAGAAAAAATATTCTCCTGTAATATATTATGATACACTTGAACAGGCATTCCCTAAAGACGAAACTGCTGCAACAACAACGGAGAATACCGATAGAGCTGAAAAATGAAGTTTTAATGATATTTCTTTCCGCGGCCATTTTAGCAGGCTGCGGAAAGAAAGAATCTAAGAAAGATTATGTTGCCCGCGTAAATGATTCATACCTTACCTCTGAAGATATTAAAGGGATGATGGGCGGGGGATCCTACTCTAAACTATACCGGAATGAATTAATCAGAAACTGGGTACGCAGGGAAGTATTGTACCAGGCCGCACTTAAAGATGGCGTAACTGACGATGCAGAATATAAAAGACTTCTGCAAAATTCAAAAAAAGAGCTTGCTGCCTCTTTAATGTTAGAGAAGCATTTCACCGAAGAATCACTTAATTTTGAACCTAAGGATATTGAGGATTTTTTCCGGAAAAACCAGGAAACTTTCAGGCTTTCCGGCGATTCATACCTGTTCAATATAATTACTTTTAATGATGAAGATAAAGCTGTCCGTTTCAGGGTTACTGCAGTAGAAAGTGACTGGCGGAAAGCATTAAACGCATTTAAAGGAGACCGCTCAATTATCAGTGATAATACCCGGATGCTCCGTTATGAGCAGGATATTCAACCGGCAATTTTGGTTAGAATGCTGCAGGAGCTTTATCAGCAGGAAGTTAGTATTGTCCTTCCTGATGGTGCCGGGAATTTTGTAGTTGCCCAGCTTGTTGAAAAATTTGACAAAGGAACAATTCCTCCTTTTGATACTATAAAAGACAGGGTGGAAAACAGGTATATTGCAGAAAAAAAACAGGAACTGCTGGATAGTTACCTGAAAAAATTATATTCGGATAATGACATTGAAATAAAGGATAATAAATGAAGTTGAAATTTTTAGCTATAATGCTGATTTCAGTAATTACTCTTAATGCTCAACAGGTGCTTGATGGTATTGCAGCTGTTGTTGATGATGAGATTATATTAAAAAGTGAACTGGACTTTCAGGTTAGTTTATTTGCAGCCCAGAATAAAATAGATCCGAATACACCCGGTTTAAGGGAAAAGCTGCTTAACGATATGATTGACAGCAAACTGGTACTTGCACAGGCAAATCTTGACTCCATTACTGTTACAGATAATGAAGTTGACCAGCGTATTGATTACCAGATACAGGTTTTTGAACAGCAGTATGGTTCAAGGCAGAAAGTTGAGCAGATTTATGGTATGAGCATTGAGAAGATAAAGAGAGAACTTCGTGATGATATTAAGAAAAACCTGATGACTCAGAAACTGCAGGAAAAGAAATTTGGTAATGTTGAAGCTTCAAAACGTGAAGTTGAAGAATTTTTTGATAAGTATAAAGACAGTCTTGGCATTATTCCTGAGAAAGTTACTCTTGCCCATATTTTCAGAAATCCAAAAGCTTCTGATAAACTGAAGAAAAAAGCTCATGACTTTGCCCAGGCTTTACTCGATTCAATTAAACAGGGAAGAGATTTTGCCGAACTTGCCAGAAAATATTCTGAAGATCCGGTGAGCGCTGCTGAAGGAGGCGATTTGGGATTTGTTAAACGCGGTATTTTTTATCCTGAATTTGAATCAGCCGCTTTTGCCCTTGCTGACAGCCAGCTTTCAGAGGTTACAGAATCTCCTGTAGGATATCATATAATCCAGATGCTTGAAAAAAGAGGCGAATCAATTCATACAAGGCACATACTTATTAAAATTAAAGCCGATGAAGAATCAGATTTAAATACAATAGAGTTTTTAACAGAAGTTCGTGACAGTATAGTAAAAGGCGTTGGCTCTTTTTCAGATTTTGCAACCAAATATTCAGAAGACCAGCAGACAAAGGCTTTTGGCGGCGAACTTGGTACTTTTTATATGAATCAGCTTGATAAAAATCTTCTGGATATTACAGCAAAGTTAAAAGAAGGCGAAATAAGCTTCCCAAGAAGAGTTGAATACGGGCAGGGCATATACGGATATCATATTGTTTGGCTGAAAAGCCGTGTGAAAGAACACCCTGCTAATCTTATTACTGACTATAATGAATTAAAGCGCCTGGCTGATGAATATAAAAAACAGGAACAATACCAGAAATGGATTGAAGGCCTGAAAGGTAAAATTTTCTGGGAAATCAGAAGCATATAAAAAGACGGATATCCATTGAAAGAAACAACCGGAAAAATTGATGACGTTCAGCTTGCTGAAAAGCTGAATGAAAAGATTAAATCAGTTAAAAAAGAGATTGCAAGAGTCATAATTGGTCAGGATGAAATAGTTGACCAGTTATTAATTGCTCTTCTGGCAAAAGGCCACTGCCTTCTTGTGGGCGTTCCCGGCCTTGCCAAAACGCTTCTTATTAAGACTCTTTCTGAAGTTCTGGATCTTAAATTTAACAGGATTCAGTTTACACCTGACCTTATGCCAAGTGATATAACAGGCACTGAAATAATTGAAGAGGATCAGGCGACCAAACGAAGAGATTTTAAATTTATTCCGGGGCCTGTTTTTGCCAATGTAATACTTGCCGATGAAATAAACAGAACGCCGCCTAAAACTCAGGCTGCTCTGCTTGAAGCAATGCAGGAACATAAAGTTACCACTGCAGGAACTACACACAAGCTTGAAGAACCATTTTTTGTGCTTGCAACACAAAATCCAATTGAGCAGGAAGGTACATACCCTCTGCCTGAAGCGCAGCTTGACCGTTTTATGTTTAACCTGTGGCTTGATTATCCCTCATTTGAAGAAGAAGTTAAAATAGTGCAGACTACTACAAGCGGCTATTCTGCCACACTTGAAAAAATTATATCTGCCGGAGAAATTATAGAATTCCAGGAACTTGTAAGAAGAGTGCCTGTTGCAGATAATGTAATTGAATTTGCAGTAAGCACTGCAAACAAAACCCGTCCAAATAACCCGTCTGCCCCTCAGTTTATAAAAGACTGGATAACATGGGGCGCTGGCCCGAGAGCATCGCAGTACCTTATACTTGCAGCAAAAACCCGTGCGGTAATAAACGGCAGGTTTACTCCCAACATTGATGATGTAAAAGCCTCAATGATACCTGTGCTGCGCCACCGTATAATAACAAACTTTAACGCCGAGGCAGAAGGTATTAATTCTGTGGAAGTGATAAAAAGGCTGGGATAAGAATAAATTCTCAATTTATAATTATAGGTCCCGTTCAAATTATTTCCTGCCCTATTGTTGCCTCTACAAGGCAAAAACAAATAAAAGGGAAATATTTCAATACATTCATATTAAACGGTTTGCTGCATTCCCGGCAGAAGACAAATGTTCTTCAGGCTTGTAGAGCCTGAAATTATGGTAAACAAAAAATAGTTCGAAAGACTCAAAGTTTCCTGTTTGCGATAATAATGTACTGCCAGCGTTTTTCTCCAGCCGGAGTGAAGATGTAATTATAATGGTCAAATATGGATAGGTTTATAGGTAAGCGGCTGATTTAAAACAAAAAAGCCATTGAGGGAGGTCAATGGCTTTTTTTAGTTTTATATCAGAAATGTTCCAAAAAATACTTCGTTCGTTTATCTTTTGGATTCTTTATCACTTCTTCAGTACTGTCGCACTCAACAACTTCGCCTGCTTCCATATAAGCAATTATATCAGCCAGCCCTTTGAGGAAATTAAGGGAGTGGGATACAATAACAAGGGTGCTTCCCTGTTTAACAAAGTCATTTAATAAGTTGCGGATGTCAGCACTTCGCTGGGGATCAAGAGCGCTTGTAGGCTCATCAAGGAACAATACTTTTGGCTTCATAGCCAGTGCGCGGCAGATTGCAACCCTTTGCTGTTCGCCGCCGCTGAGTTCTTCAGGGAATTTATCTGCTGAGTCAGCCAGCCCTACTTTTGCAAGAAGGTCCATAGCTTCAGCTTCTGCTTCTTCCCTTGTCCTTTTCAGGACGTGGATAGGCGCTTCAATAATATTACCAAGCGCTGTAAGGTGCGGGAAAAGGTATAAATGCTGGAAAACCACGCCTGTTTCTTTGCGCAGGCCCCAGATTTTTTCCATTTCATTTGTATATGTGTCTTTGTTTATTGTAAGCGAATTAAGCTTAATTGTACCGCTTTCAAAAGGAAGCAGGCCGCAAAGGCACATAAGCAGTGTTGTTTTACCGCTTCCGGAAACACCAATAACGCCAAGTACTTTGCCTACAGGGATTTCAAGGTTCACATTTTTAAGGATGTGAAGATTGTTTATATATTTTTCAAGATTTTCTATTCGTATCATTGCCACCCCTTCGAAACTTCTCTTGTATTACTTTGCCTTTTCATTTTGCTTTCAAGTTTCTTTGCAAGCTGTGCCAGCGGAAGGCTCATTGCCAGGTAAAACAATGAAACAATAGCGCCAAGCAAAAGATAACTTTGTGTAGCATTTGCAATTTCACGGTAGGCTGTAGCCAGTTCCCATACTGCAATGGCAAATGCAGCAGAAGTATCCTTAAATAAGGAAACAAAGTCATTGGTCATAGGAGGCAGGGCGGTACGTATTGCCTGCGGGAAAATAATCCTTCTGAAGGCAAGCATCGGGCGCATACCAAGTGAATAAGCCACATCCCACTGCCTTAAAGGAACAGCATCAAAAGCACTGCGGTAAATCTGCGACTCATAGGCTGCATAGTTGAGCCCAAGTCCGACTAAAGCCGTAAGCCAGCCCGGCAGTGCAATGCCAATAACCGGAAGCCCAAAATACAAAAACAGCAGTTGTACAATTACCGGGGTACCGCGGAAAAACTCAATATAAACGGTACAAAGTATCTTAACTATTTTAGGCCCTTTTGTTTGGCCAAAAGAAAGGGGCAGTCCAAGTACCACAGCAATAAACATGGCACCTATGGCAAGCAGTACAGTAATTACTGCAGCATGAAGCAGCCTGAGCATACCCTCTGTCCAGTTGAAGCTTTTTTTGATAACCTCGATAGAAGTAACGTGTTTAAGCTTTAACTGTGCATCACTCCACATATTCCATTTGCGGAGTATCTTTTCTATTTTACCATTATTAACAATACTGTCTATAGCAGCGTCAACTTTCTTTTTAGTTACATCATCGCCTTTACGGATTCCAATAACAAAAAAGCCAGGGTTGAAAGGAGGACATGCCCATTTTAACTCAGGATTACTGCGGGCATAAAACATTTCTGCCGGGTCATCCATAAGTACAGCGCGGATTCTGCCAAGGGCAAGGTCTTCATAGGCGCCCATTGGATCCTGGTAAGGTTTACACTTAACCCCTTCGTTTTCCATGACTCTTGACATAGCAGTATTAACAAGGGTTCCTACCTCTATTCCAAGTTTCTTACAATCCTGAAGGCTTTTTATTTCGCGTTCATCCTTTTGGACAGTAAGAATCATCTGGTAAACATAATAAGGTTTGCTGAACTGTATAACCCTTTCCCGGTCAGATGTAGGTTCAAGCCCGTTAAGAATGATATCAAATTCTTTGCGCTGCAAAGATGCAACCAGCCCATCCCAGTCTGTGGGAACATATTCTTCTTTTACATGTAGTTGTTCGGCAAGAGCAACAGCTATATCTTTTTCATAGCCGATGTATTGGGATGGATTTTTGGGATCTGCAAAAACATAAGGAGCTCCGCCGCTGCCGTCCGCTCCCCAGCGCAATGTTTGCTGCTGTGCTGTTAATGCGGTAGTAAAAAGTATAAGGTAAAATAAAAGTTTTCTCAATTCCTATGTAGTATGCCCTATAGAAGTGAAATAATAACGGGCGTAAAAATAAATTAACAATAAATTTATTCCAATAGAAATTTAAAATGCGGCAATGTAATTTTATTAACCACATATAGGCTAAAATGCATAAAAATAGCTCGATTAAGCCATTTTATTCATTTTTATGGCGTATTTATTCAAATGCCAAACCGACTGGTTTTAAATTTTACTATATAGTAATGAAATATTATGGGAATGTATGAATAAATATTCAGTCGCTTTTCAGGCTTACGCCCTTATAGTTTTTAAAAGCGAAGTAAATTTCCTTAGCGGCAGTCCTGATAACTGAAGCAACCGGAATTGCAAAAAGCATTCCGATTAAGCCGAATAACTGGCTTCCGGCTATTATAAGTAAAATAATAATAATTGGATGCATCTCAACATTTTTTGAGAATATATATGGCTGAACGAATCCATTATCCATTGTATATATTATTGCTACAAGAAGAATAATAAAAGGCACATGGGAGGTGTCTCCATACTGTATCACAGATATTATTATTGCCGGTATTCCGCCAATAACAGGACCGAGATAAGGAACAAGGTGCCCAAAACCGGCAATTAGTCCCAAAGGAAGGGCGTAAGGTATCCCGATAATGTAAAATCCCAAACCGCACATAATTCCAACAAAAGAAGCGTCAAACAGCCAGCCGCGGACAAATCTGCCAAGCTGTATATTTATTTTTTTCAATATCCAGTAGGACATTTCAAAGTATTTGTTTGGAACAATACTTATAAGTCCGCGGATAATAATCCTGTTGTCTTTCAGCAGGAAGAAGGTAATAAAAGGAACAATTACCAGTATGGCTATTACAGAAACAATACTGCTTAGTATGTCGCTTACTTCTTCAAATATGCGGAGTATCTGGGAACTAATTACTTGTTCTGCACGCTTGGCAAGAGTGCCGGGAGGGAAAAATGGAATATATCTGTATAACTCTTTTTCCAGTTTTACCAGTTCGTCATGAAGAGAATAAACATGGAGAGTTTCAATAAGATGGTTTAACTGAAAAAGAAACCTTGGAATAAGTACTGATAACCCAACATATAATCCAACCCCAACAATTACAAAAACAAGAATAACAGATGAAAGCCTGTTAAACCCCTGTTTTTCAAAGAAGAGTACAAAGGGCTGAAATATAAAGGCAAGAAGCACAGAAATTGCAAGCAGTACAAACACATCTCTCAGCACATAAAACAGGGCAAGCAGCAATACTGCTATTGCTGTTGTAACAACAAATTTTACAGCTCTGTTTTTTAATAATTCTTGCAAATACAAGTTGCTGATTTTAGTTAAAATTATTTACAGGCATCTGAGACAGCTTCAACTCTGCGGATGCCGGGAAGCTGGCGTAAAAGCGACCTTTCAATTCCGGCACGCAGTGTCATCTGGGAAAGGGGGCATATACTGCATGCCCCTGTAAATTTAATACGTAAAATACCTTCTTCGGAATAATCAATAAACTCCATATCACCGTTATCAGCCTGCAGGTATGGCCTTATATTTTCAATTGCTTTTAGTATTTCTTCTTTGGTTTCCATATTATCAGAATGACTATTCTTAAAACAGTATTACAAATATACTTTATTATCGAAATTAACAATAAGTAATAAAGGACATACAAAGCCCTTTATTCATCGTCACCTAAAGATATATCAATTTTTGATGAACCATTTATGTTCCTGATATTAACCTGTTCGGCTAACCTGCGGGAAATATCCTGTATTGTTTTGGCATGTTCGCTGTCAGGAATATCAAAGACAACAGGAATCCCTTTATCACCGCCAATTCTTACACGCGGGTCAATTGGTATCCCGCCAATAAACGGAACGCTGAGATCGTTAGCTGTCTTTTCTCCTCCTCCTGAACCAAATATGTCATAAGACTTGCCGGTATCAGGGGCAATAAAGTAGCTCATGTTTTCCACAATACCAAGAATTGGAACATTAACACGTTCAAACATTTTAAGGGCTTTGCGGGCGTCAATAAGAGAAACTTCCTGCGGGGTTGTAACAATAACTGCCCCTGTTAAAGGAATTGTCTGAACAAGAGTAAGCTGAATATCGCCTGTTCCGGGAGGCATATCGAAAATAAGATAATCAAGATTACCCCATTCCACATCTGTCATGAATTGCTTAACAGCTCCGCTTGCCATTGGCCCGCGCCAGATAACAGGGGCGTCATCATCAATCAGCATACCTATTGAAATTGTCTTTATACCAAATGCTTCAACAGGGACAATTTTAGTAGACTGCTCTGTCTGGTATACAACAGGCCTTTCATTTATGCCGAGCATAAGCGGGATGCTGGGGCCATAAATATCAGCATCAATAAGCCCCACGCTGGCACCGTCTTTAGCAAGTGCAACAGCAAGGTTAACCGCCACGGTGCTTTTCCCAACGCCGCCTTTCCCGCTGGCAACTGCAATAGTATTCTTAACGCCGGGTAATACTTCATCTTTCTTCTTATCATGGTGCGATGTTATTTTGCTGTGTATAACAAGCTCAACATTAACAACATCAGAGAACTGCTCTTTTATTATTGATGCAAATTTACTTTTAATATCATCAGTAGCTTCAGGGCCAAGAACCGGCAGTGATACTTCAACAGTTAAAGCACTGTTATTAAAACTGAAATTCTGAATTGAGTTAAGTGTAAGAATATCTTTGTTTAACGCTTTATTATCTATGTTTTTTAAAACACTAAGCAGGCCGCTTTTGGTAATATCGGGCATTATATTCCTTTATTTTGAATTCATTGTAATAATACAAAATTATAGAAATATAAGCAGAAATTAAATCACATTTGCAGTTCCTGGATGTAAGTTTAGGAAGGAAAAACCGGATGGAATATCGTTTGCTGAAATTCCATCCGGAGTTTATCTAAAGTTTTATCTTGTTTTTGGCATAAGAGCCGCCCGCTTTAATAGTATGGTTCATTAACCATTCCTGGGAGTTAATTCCTTTCTCGGTTCCTGTCTCAACTGGTTTATATGAACCATCAGGCTGCAGTTCACGGGCTTTAACGTTGTCTTTTAAGGCTATACGTATTAAAGTTTTTAGCAACTCAGTTTTCAGTTTCTCATCTTCAAGCGGGAAGATAGTTTCAACCCTGCGGTCTAAATTACGCTGCATCATATCAGCGCTGCCAAGGTAAATTTCTTCAGCTCCATTGTTATAGAAATAAAATACCCGCGAATGTTCAAGAAAGCGCCCGACAATACTGATAACCCTGATGTTCTCACTTAGCTCCGGTATACCCGGAACAAGGCAGCAAATACCACGGCAGATAAGCTGCACTTTAACACCCTGACAGGAGGCCTCGTATAAACAGCTTATTATCATAGGGTCAACAACAGCGTTGCATTTAATTGTTATCCTGCCTTCGCCGCCGGCTTTAACATTTTCAATCTCGCGGAGAATCATGTTAATAATACCATCACGCATATTTACAGGGGCGAGCAATAGCTTCTTAAAGTCATGCTGTTTGGAATATCCTGTAAGGTAGTTGAAAATGTCAGACACATCTGTACATATATCCTTATCGCAGGTAAAGAAACCAAGGTCAGTATATATCTTTGCTGTAGAGGCATTGTAATTACCTGTTGACATATGCACATAACGGTTAACACCGTCTGCTTCTTTCCTTACAACAAGGGACATTTTTCCGTGAGTTTTAAGCCCCACCAGGCCGTACACAACATGCACTCCAACTTTTTCAAGTTCTCTTGCCCAGAAAATATTATTCTCTTCATCAAACCGCGCTTTAAGCTCAACAAGTACTGCAACCTGCTTCCCGCGTTCTGCGGCTTCAATAAGGTATTTTACTATAGGTGAATTTGGCCCAACCCTGTATAGGGTTTGTTTAATTGCCAGTACATCAGGGTCTTTAGCTGCCTGCTTTATAAAATCAATAACCGGGGCAAAAGAATGATAAGGATGATGAAGCAGAATATCTTTTTTCTTTATGACTGAAAAGATATCTTCTTCATCTTCAAAAGCTTTTGGTATAACAGGGAAGTACTGCTTAAACTTTAAATGATGCAGCGGCAGATCATAAAGCTGCATAATAGCGCTAAGTCCCAGCGGCCCTTCGTACACATGTACGTCTTCACGTGTAACCTGGAGATTTTCCATAAGTGTTTCAAGCATGAATTCAGGCATTTTGTCTGCAACCTCAAGCCGCACAACACTGCCGAACCTTCTCTGGCGGATATTTTCTTCAATTACACGCAGAAGGTCATCTGCTTCATCTTCCTGTAGCTCAATATCTGTATCCCTGGTTATACGGAAGCGGTGTGCTTCAAGTACCTCAAGCCCGGGGAAAAGCAGGTTAAGGTTTGCCTTTATCAGATCGCCAAGCCAGATATACCGGGCGGAAAAATTACCATTAGTTGCCGGCTTTTTATTGGGTTCAAGTATTTTATCTATTTGAAGCAGCCTTGGTAATATATTCGGAACTTTCAGTCGTGCAAAGTGTTTTTCCCCGCTGGGTTTGCTTACAAGTATTGCCAGGCTTAAACTAAGGTTGGATATATAAGGAAACGGCCTGCCGGGGTCAAAAGCAAGCGGTGTAAGTACAGGGTAAATTTCCTTTCTGAAATATTCAGTTAAACATTCCTGTTCCTGTACAGTTAGTTCCTCATAATTTTGTATGAAAACCTTGTTCTCTCTTAACGCGGGAACAATTTCATTAATCCATAAATCCTGTGTTTTTGCAAGCATAGGCTGGAGTTTTTTATCAATCTGCTGAAGCTGTTCATGCGGGGTAAGGCCGTCAATTGAGGGCTCGGAAACTCCTGCTGCAATTTGTTCCTTTAACCCGGATATACGAATCATATAAAATTCATCCAGGTTGGAATGGAAAATTGAAAGAAATTTTACTTTTTCAAGCAGCGGCATCTCCGGGTCAAGAGCTTCTTCAAGTACCCGGCGGTTAAATTCTACCCAGCTTAAATCCCTGTTTATAAAGTTTTTAGGGTTGTTATATTTTTTTAATAAATCTTTACCAGCCATATTAAACCTTAATAGTAAAGAGCTAATATAATCTTTTTCTGCAAAAATTAAATGATATTTTTATCGTTTTTGACGGAAAATACGGTTATTGTGGCAGAGGCGGCTTTGGGATAAAGTGTTTGCAGAAGGATGCAAAAAAAAGTAAAGCCCGGCTTTTACCGGGCTTTAAATTATTCATATAAACAATAATTAAGCAGAAGCTTTTTCAGTTTCAAATATTTTTGAAAACTCTCTTGGCTGCCTGTTTTTCCATGAACCTTTATGGTATGCATAACCAGTAATTAATGGAACAGCAATAGTAGCTTCTGAATAAACCATCTGTTCAAATGTCTGGTCAACTTTGCCCCATGAGCTTGCTTCTTTAAGAGTAGAGCTTGAAAGAGCGCCGTCTCTTACATCAGCAACTGTAACCTGTACAGCATATTTGTGCATCTGCGCATCTTCCTGGAGGATATCAGCAGCAACAACAATATCCTGTGTGAAGTTTTTTGGAACTCCGCCGCCAATCATAAAGATGCCTGTTTCTTTGCTGTTTAATTTAATCTTTGTCAGTTCAAGAAAATCTTTGCCTGAATCGCATGAAACGTGTTTGTCAGGATTTTTTGTCTGGTGCATAATAAAACCAAAACCGGCAGAGCAGTCAGAAAAAGCAGGTACAAAAATAGGAACGTTCTTTTTGTAGCATGCATAAATAACAGAATCCTCTACTTTTGGGCCGCCATTTTTATCTAAATATTTCCCAAACTCCCATAAAAATTCTCTTGATGAATAAGGCTTTGGTTCAAGGCTGTCGAAAATTTTTGCTGTGGTTTCATCACATACTCTTAATTCATCTTCATCAATGTAGGTGTCATAAATTCTGTCAATGTGTAAATCCCTTAACACATTATCATCGCTGAAAGGGGTGCCTATATAGTGTTTGTAACCAAGCGCTTCAAAGAAGTCCTGGTCAACCATAAGGGCGCCGGTAGAAACAATAGCATCAACCATGTTGTTCATTACAAGGTCATACACAATTTTTTTAAGGCCGGCGCTGAAAATACTACCTGCAAGAGTAAGTATAATGCCGCAGTCTTTATCTTTAATCATTCTGTCATAAATCTGTGCGGCACGGTTAAGGTCTCTTGCAGAAAAAGCCATAGCTTCCATTGCATCAACTACGGGAATTACATTATGCTGTTTAATATCAAAATGTTTAATTGTCTCTTTTAAAAAATCTTTTTTAGTAGCCATTTCTTATTATCTCCTTTAATAACTTATTATATAAATATTTCTTAATCATACAGAACATTGTCAATGCGCAGGACATTAGCTGCACAGGCAAAGACATCGCCTCTTACTTGCATTGTAAGGTCAGATAAGAAGAAAAAATAATTACTGATAAAAAATGATCCTGCATCTGTTTCCTTATATATAAATGAACTTGCTGGCTTCAGCAGATTAATTAAATAAAAAAGTATCGTGCAAATTTAAGTATACCCTGTTTCCATGGCACACGGTGCGATACGCCGCTTTTATTTTTGAATTCTTTCTGATGTTCAAGGTACCATTTGAAGTTTCTTACAAGGGCATCCTTATTTGAAAATTTTGGTTTATAGCCAAGTACCGATTCAGCCTTTTCTATAGACACAAAAGAATCTTTGGAAGCTGTTTCATAAACCCATTTGTATAAAGGGGAAAGATTAAGAGATTCAAGCAGCCTTAAAGTCCATATAATTGGTTTTTCAGGCAGCCCTCTTATCTTTTTGCCAAAGCCGGCATAATCAAGCACAGCCTGGTAATCTTCCTTCATAGTGGTAAATTCTTTTGCACCAATATTAAACACATCGTTAACAATATTTCCATCAAGCGTGGCGCAAAGATAAATAGCCTCGCACAAGTCCTCAACATCCAGAAGCTGGTAACGGTTTTTCCCGTTTCCAATCATAGGGAAGCCATAACCATCCTGCGCCCAGTCGTACAGCAGGTCAAAAACACCAAGCCTTTCAGGGCCGATAAATGATTTTGGGCGTAATATAGGGACTATAAGTCCTTTGCCTCTGTAATTTGCGCATTCCTGTTCAGCCTGAATTTTAGCTTTGCCGTAAGGGCCTACGCCATCAAGCTTATCCGTTTCAAATAATGGGTGATGGTCAGGTATGCCATAGACTGCAGTAGAAGAAATATGGATAAACCTTTTAACATTATTTTTTACAGCAGCTTCAAGTAAGGTTCTGGTACCGCCTATGTCGGTTGAAAAAATATCTTCAGGTTTGTAAAGCGGAAGGGCAGCAGCAGTGTGAACAACTATATCAATGCCCTGCATTGCCTTTTCAACAGTATTCTTATCCCTTATATCTCCTTTGATGACCGTGATAAGTTCTTTGCCGGGAGAGGTATTAACATCCGGATAATCAAAATCAGCAATATCCAGAGAAACAATTTGATGCCCGCGCTGGTTTAAAAACCGGATTATGTTTATTCCGAGAAATCCGGAACCACCAGTTATTAAATATTTCATCTATTTTAATATTTTAAGTAAGTTGAAACGCTAATTTATGAAAAATGATTGGAAAATTGAACCTTTAATAATATGAATTTACGAATTGACCCTGCCCGGGATGGATTTACCTGGTATATGGTTGGAGCGTCAGCTTTTTTGCACCTGCTTATATTTTTAATATGTGCAGCACTTTTAAATATATCATTTAATACTGCTTCATCACCATCAGGGTATATACAAATGAGTGCGGCATTTGTGGACAAGCAGTTGTCAGCCGCGGAAAAACAAATACCTGTACAGGAGGAGGCAGTTCCGGAACCAAAACCTGATAAAAGCAGCGCCTCTGAAAGGGCAGTGGAAAATATAACTGAACAGGCAGCGGCTACAGGCATAGAGGAAGATACTTCTGCCGGCAAAACTGCAAATATGACGTTTAACAATACCAACACAGATACCAGCAGCCTGAATAATGTATATTCTGAAAAAACCCTGAATGTATCTATTAAGTATCCTGCCGGCTGGGCATATATGGACCAAAACCGCAAAAACAAGCTTGATGGTGTAACTTTTATGGCTGCAGCCGGTACAATAAAGCCGCCGCCTTATGTTCACCTTGCGGTACAGACCAAGGATATGTTTATTGAAAGCCGGTATAAATACAACATAAAAACATGGAATTACACAGCCTATTATAATGACCCGGAAGAAATGGCGGGGCAGGTTTCCCAAATATTCTATATAAGAACGGAAACAGACGAAGATTACTCAATTAAGTTCATAATGCAGGGAATAGATAATTTTAAGGTGTTTCAGCCGGTTTTCTTTGGAATGGTGAAGACATTTAAATTTGGCGGCGGATGGTTTTGAGGGAAAATATAGTTTGTCGAAATGAAAAAGCAGTATTTGTATTAATTAAGCTGTACGATTCTTGACTTTCATACCCTTTAAACTTAATTTTAAGGCTCTATATTTGAAATTGTTACAGGTTTCGGAGGAAAATTACGTGAAACAAGAAAAATTTACAAGGTTTGTATCCACGGAAGATGCTGACAGAAAGTGGTACGTTGTAGATGCAACAGACCAGGTTCTTGGAAGACTTGCATCTAAAGTTGCAAAGATAATCCGTGGCAAAAATAAAGCTACCTTTACCCCAAACGCCGATACAGGCGATTTTGTAGTGGTAATAAATGCCGAAAAAATTAAAGTTACCGGCAAAAGGGAGCAGTTAAAAACTTACGCTCACCACTCAATGTACCCGGGTGGAAGAAAAGTAAGAAAGTATACGGAAGTTATGGCTTCAAAGCCTGAATTTATCGTAGAAAATGCAGTAAAAGGTATGCTTCCTAAAACCAGGTTAGGCAACCAGCTTATGAAAAAAATTAAAGTATACGCAGGCGAAAATCATCCTCACAAAGCACAGAAGCCTGAATTAATTAGTTTGGAGAAATAATGGCAGACCAGATTAACGTTGGAAGAAGAAAGTGTTCAGTAGCAAGAGTAATCTTAAGATCCGGCAACGGTAAGATTTCTGTTAACGGAAAAGAATTTGAAAGAGCTTTCCCTCAGTTATTGAGCAGAGAAGACATTCTTAATCCTTTTAAAGTTACCGAAACCATGGGCCAGTTTGACGTTCTTGTTAACGTAAACGGCGGTGGAACCACAGGCCAGGCACAGGCAATCAGGTTAGGCATTGCCAGGGCGCTTATCAGGTTAAATCCTGATTACAGGCCAAAATTAAAAGCTGAAGGCTTCCTTACAAGAGACCCAAGAATGGTTGAACGTAAGAAATATGGTCAGGCTAAAGCAAGGAAGAGATTCCAGTTCTCTAAGAGATAATTTTTATTTAATTAACAATAATTCATATTTCCTGATTTACCTCCTGTGTCCCGCCTGAAAAAGGGATTAAAGGTAAAGTTGATGGAAATAGAAGAAAAACAGGAGATAACATGAAAAAAGTTGATATACTTCAGCTTATAGAAGCTGGTGCGCATTTCGGCCACCTTACACGCCGCTGGAATCCCAAAATGAAACCATATATTTTTATGGAAAAAAACGGGATTCACATCATTGACCTTAAAAAAACACAGGACCAGATTGTTACCGTAGCTGACACCCTTTCACAGGTTGTTTCAGAAGGTAAAAAAGTCCTTTTTGTGGGAACCAAAAAACAAGCTAAAAACGTAATTGAAACCGAAGCCCGCAGATGTGATTCTAACTGGGTTAGTGAAAGATGGCTTGGCGGTATGTTAACCAACTTCTCTACAATACGTAAGAGTATTAAAAGATTAACAAATATTGAAAAGCAGGAAACTGACGGTACTTTTGACAAGATAACAAAGAAAGAAAGACTTTATTTAACAAGGGAAAAAGACAAGCTGAAAAAAGTTCTTGAAGGTATTGAAAATATGTCAAGGCTTCCGGGTGCAATGTTTGTTGTTGATATAAAGAAAGAATCAATAGCTATAAAAGAAGCTCACAGGTTAAATATTCCTGTATTTGCTGTTGTTGATACAAACTGTGATCCTGATGATGTTGATTATGTAATTCCTGCAAATGATGACGCTGTAAAAACTATAGAACTTATAGTTAAAATTATGGCAGATGCAGTAATTGAAGGAAATACAAAGGCAAAAGAGACTAAGGCTGAAGAGGCTGCTGAAAACGAAAGGGTTAAGAAGGAAAAGGAAAAAGAGGCAGAAGGAACTGAAACTGCCGCAAAACCCGAAGAGAAATAATTAATAAGGGAAAAAATTATGCAAATAACTGCTTCATTAGTAAATGAGTTAAGACAAAAAACCGGCGCGGGCATGATGGATTGTAAAAAAGCCCTCGTTGAGGCTGATGGCGATATTCAGAAAGCAATTGAAATTTTACGCAAAAAAGGCGCAGCAGTTGCTGCCAAACGTGCAGAAAAAACTACCAACGAAGGTATTGTATTAACAAAGGCTTCTGATGATAAGAGAAGCGGTGTTATAGTTGAAGTTAACTGCGAAACTGACTTTGTTGCTAACAGTGATGATTTTATTTCATTAGCAAACCTTATTGTTGATAAGCTTCTTGAAGAAAAACCTGCTGATGTAAATGCACTTATTACTTTACCTGCAGTAGCTGAAAAAATTAACGAGGTAATGGGTAAGGTTGGCGAAAAAATTCAGATTACAAGAATAGCTGTTGATAACGCTGCTGACGGTGTTGTTGTTGGTTACATTCACCCGGGGTCTAAGCTTGGTGTGCTTGTAACAGTTGAGAAAGTTGGAGATGGCGTTGATGAAATGACTGCTCTTGGTAAAGATATTGCAATGCAGGTCGCAGCAATGAAACCTGTTTGTGCTTATCGCGAAGAAGTTCCTAAAGACCTTATTGAAAAGGAAATAGAGATCTATAAAGAACTGGCGCGCAAAGAAGGTAAGCCTGAAGCGATACTTGAGAAAATTGCTGCTGGTAAACTTAACAAGTACTACCAGGAAAACTGCCTTGTTGAGCAGGCTTTTATTAAAGATAATGCTAAATCAATAAGCGATCTTATAAAAGAATTTAATGCCAAACATGGTACAGCGGCGCGAATTGTCGGGTTCCGCAGGTTCCATCTTGGTGATGAAAAAAAATAAATTTGAACTAAGGCCTTATTTCGGTAAGGCCTTTTTTTTGCCCTAACCTTACTGCAGTAACCCGTTTTTTTATAATATTTTTACCGGCATAAGTTTACTGTATTACTACTTTCTGCGTATATTTGAACCAATTAAATTTTAAAACAGGATATAATAATCTATATGAGTGAATTAAAATATAAAAGAATTCTGCTTAAGTTAAGCGGTGAATCGTTAATGGGAAAAAAGGGATTCGGAATAGATCCTGAAATACTAAGCTTTTTTGCATCAGAAGTAAAAAAACTTCATGACCTTGGAGTTGAGGTAGGAATTGTAATTGGAGGCGGCAATATTTACCGCGGCTTAAGTGCAGGTGCCCAGGGAATTGACAGGGTTACCGGTGACCAGATGGGAATGCTTGCTACTATGATAAACTCACTTGCTCTGCAGAATGCAATTGAAAACCAGGGTGTATTTACAAGATTAATGAGCGCAATCCACATGGAAGAAATTGCTGAACCATATATTCGCAGAAGAGCTATAAGGCACCTTGAAAAAGGAAGAGTGGTTATTTTTGGCGCTGGTACAGGACATCCATATTTCAGTACTGATACTGCCGCTACACTCAGGGCTGTTGAAATTGAAGCTGATGTAATTATTAAGGGAACCAGGGTAGATGGTGTATATGATTCTGATCCTGAAAAGAACAAAGATGCGGTAATGTTTGACCAGATTACATATCTTGATGTACTTACAAAAAATTTAAGGGTAATGGACCTTACAGCAATCAGCCTTTGCCAGGAAAATGACCTGTCTATAGTAGTGTTTAATATGGACGTACCGGGCAACCTGATTAAGCTTGTAACAGGTGAAAAAATAGGTACAGTTATTAATAACGAATCTGAAAAAGCTTAAGAGTTTACTCTCTGTTTTTAATTAATTATCTAATTATTGAGAGGAAATTATGGAACAAATTATTAAAGACGCTAAAGCAAGAATGGATAAAACCCTTGAATCTTTAAGGGCTGAACTTGCAAAAGTGAGAACCGGTAAAGCAACAACAGCTTTGCTTGACGGAGTAAAAGTTGAGTTTTACGGTAATATGACTCCGCTTAACCAGGTGGGCAATGTTTCTGTGCTTGATGCACATACATTGTCAATTACTCCCTGGGATAAATCAGTGGTATCTGCAGTTGAAAGAGCAATTATGGAAGCAAACCTGGGCTTTAACCCGGTAAGTGACGGTACAAATATCCGCGTACCGGTTCCCCCGCTTACAGAGGAGAGAAGACGCGATTTTGTTAAAATCGTTAAAAAATTTGGCGAAGAGTCCAAAGTTGCGGTTAGAAATATCAGAAGAGACGGCAATGAACACCTTAAACGTTCCCAAAAAGATAAAAAAATATCTGAGGACCAGTTAAAAGAAGGTGAGGAAAAGATACAAAAACTGACTGATGACCATGTAAAACTGATTGATGATATACTTAAATTAAAAGAAAAAGAAATTATGGAAGTTTAGCTAATAATTGATATTGGTGAAGCAAAAAGGCGGCATTAAAAGCCGCCTTTTTTTATGTAATTTAAACAGATATTTTCTCTTAATTTTTATATTTTATATTTCCTTAAATATAATGTGAATGTTTGACAAGCTAAAAGAAATATTTCAGGAAAACACCAACAGGCTAAAACCATTCCTTAATATTAATATGTTAAGGAATATTGTTTTATTCAGCGGCGGGATAATACTATTCATACTGGGTATTGTTATATATGGTGTTATTTTAAACCTGCGTGAACCTACTCTTAAAGAAGCAATGAGAGAGAAAGGTTTTACAAAGCTTGAAAACACTTCAATTATAATAGAAAAACGTACTTACAGCCTGAATTTATATGAAGATACAGTCCTTGTTAAAACTTACAGGGCAAATTTTGGAATGCACGTTAACATTCCCAAAAGCAAAGCTGATGATGATGCAACACCTGTGGGCGAGTATAAAATATGTGATATTGATACTGTGCATAAATATTATAAATTCTTTAAGATTAATTATCCTAACCTGAATGATGCATCGGAAGCTCTAAGGAAAAATGTAATAACTCAAAAACAGTTTGATGAACTGAAGTTTCAGTTTTATTATGATGATTGTATTGAACCCAATACTCCTCTTGGCGGGAATGTTGGAATTCACGGAATAGGCGAATATAATGCAATATTTAAAAACCTGCCTTTTTCGTTTAACTGGACTGATGGTTCTATTGCGGTAACTAATGAAGATATAGATGAAATTTATTCGGTAGTAAAAAAAGGGACAAAAGTTGTTATCAGGTAAAATTAAATCGTTTTATGTTAAAGCAGCAGGCATTTTTGTATCTGCACTGATAGTATTTGTTATGTCGTTAACAGTTGTTTCATGCAGTGATAAAGAAAGCCCTGCTGATAAAGAAAATGAAAAACAGGGAATGGAAAATCCCGAATATGTGAAAAATGAAGCTAAAACAGTTCTTGGGAATAGTGTTAAATTTGCGTACGCCGGTGTATTTAATGCAGATACAAGCCAGAGTATTGCAGCCGGAACAGAAATTGAGAACAAGGATGTCTGGGGAATAAAATTTCACCTGTTAAAAAAATCCGGTGATGAATTTACAAAAGGTTTTGAAACAGGGTTACTGGAAGGCTCATTTAATAAATGTCTTGTTGAAAAGATTAAGTTCCCTTCAATATCTCATGAGCTTATATATTATAACTCCAAAGATTATTTTCTGGGAAGCGGAGGAGGAGAGATTTTTTCATACCTTATAGATTTCAAAGGGAAAAAGTGCTACTATGCGCATCTGTTCTCAGATGCAGGGCAGCCTGTTTCCTTATATCTTTCGCCTAATATAAAAGATAAAAATATTAAGGACTTTTTTGTCAGTAATTTCAAGAGAGATTATCCCGCCTTAAATATAGTAAGCAAGGATGTTGACCTGAAATACTAAAGGCGTAAAGCAGCAGTTAAAAAGCTATTTATATCATTGCAGAACCCGGAAATAAACATTTTGCCTGAAATAAATGCCAGGCTTATTATACAATATTAATAGCCATTTTTTCCTATTTTTGTCAATCAATTACTTATCAACAAAGAAATGGTAGTTCGCCTAATTGCATTAATTTTAATAATTGTGTCTGTAAATGTGCTTGCACAGACGGAAACTCCGTACGAATTATCAAAGATAAAATTTACAGGTAATGAAAAGATATCAAGCGCTGACCTTGAGACTGTTATCTCCAGTGAAGAGACTCCATGGTGGTTTTACAAGTTTATAAATTCTTTCACTCCACTGGGCAGCCCTGCCGTTTATTTTGACTCTTCAAGTGTTTTAACTGATATAGATGCCCTGAAAAAGTATTATGAAGATAATGGTTTTTTTAAAGCTAAAATTAGTGCTGATATAGAGAAAGATACTGCTGCAAAAAAAATTACGTTAAACTACATTATTGAAGAAAATGAACAAACTCATTTTGGGGCTATCTCTTACCGTGGAATTGATGAACTTCCGGATAATATAGAACAACGGATACATGCGGAAACGATGATTAATCCTGATTTGTATTTTAAGAAATCGTTGGTGGATCAAAACGTAGACCATGTACTTGAAATCCTATTAAATCGTGGCTATATGTATGTAATGTGGGATAGTACGAGCATATACATTGATACAACTGCCAATACAGCAGGGGTAGAAATGTGTTTCACAACAGGAAACAGGTTTAAAATAAGCGGGATACAGGTAGTAAAGCGAGGTGAAGGCGCTTCTGGCGTGGATGACAATATGCTAAGGACTCTTACCGGGATAGAAAATGAAGAATATTACAACAATCAGAAAATAAAAACTGCACAGGCACGGCTTGTAAGAACAGGCTTGTTTCACCAGATTAACTTTCAACCGGCTAGAAGAGATACATCCGGTGACCATGTACCATTAAAGCTTGATGGCAATATTGGATTAATGAATGAATTTCTACCTGGTATTTCGGTCAATAATGAATTTAACTCATTTAATGCCGGATTAAGTGCCAGTTACACAAGGAAAAACTTCCTGGGAAATGCCCGTAAACTAACACTTACTTCTGAACTCTCTGTAGTAGATATTGCCCATTTTAGTTTTAACGAGTTTTTTTCAAGCCAGAATTATCTGATTGACGGCTATGCACTTATAAATCTTAAAATTGAGCAGCCCTATCTTTTCCAGCAGCCAATTAACGGTATACTTGAAAACTATTTCCAAACAACTACCCAAAACTCAGTAAATAATAAAACCTATGGTATTAAGACTACTTTTGACTTTGAAATGCCATATTATACTTTTATTAACCAGTTAAGTCCGTTTTTTAATCTTGAATTTTATGATGCCAAAATCAAAGATTATGTAAGGCAGAATTTTATTTATTTTAATAAGGCAAATATATTTTCAAGAACATCTTTCCTGGGTGTGCAATTTGGGTCAGCCAAAGCAGATAACGTTTTTTTCCCAACATCAGGCAATAACCAGCTTATTAGTCTTGAAACAGCTATTTCATTTGGCGAAGCAAATATAAATGCATATTATGTCAGCGATACAGCTCATGTTCATCCTATAAATTACCAGGATAAATCAACAACATTGTTTTACAGGGTTGAATATACTTCAACAGTCTACAAACCGCTTTCAAAGTATAAAACGGCTGTGCTGGCAGCAAAATTTAAAACCGGGTATGTACATGCATTTACCGGTAATTCAGATCTTATACCAGGGAACAGAACTTTTTTTGCAGGCGGTGCAAACTCTGTAAGAGGCTGGGGAGTAAGGGATTTACCTTTATATAATTCTGCTGCTTATGATTCAACCAACCCGCTGGGGTATCTTGTGAATAATGATACTACTGACCAAAAAGTGCGCGGTGGTATGTTTTTGCTTGAAGGTTCAGTGGAATTCAGGCAAAGATTTTTAGAAAGTTTTGGTGTGGCAGTATTTGCTGACTATGGCAATGCGTGGGATAATTACAAATTGTTCAGGTTAGATGAAGTAGCAGTTGCTGCTGGTTTTGGCATCAGGTATTATTCTCCAATTGCACCTTTCAGATTAGATATTGGTATAAAATTCTACGACCCCGAAAATAAGCTTTTTATATGGGATAACTGGAACAAGCATATTTTTAAGAACCTGGCATTTCATTTTAGTATTGGTGAGGCATTTTAAGCTTATAACCTGATTTTTGCCGTTTTTATAAAAATATATTTATTTGAATCTTTCCTTATTTAGGCATACCTTAAGCCGGAATGATAAAGGCTTTTTACAAAAAGCCATTTTAATACAGTCTATTTTAATAAAAGGGAAATATGAAAGAACTAAATGAATTCAAAATATTCGCCAAACGACTTGCTGATTTAAGCGGTGAAGTTATCAGAAGCTTTTTCAGGACAGGCATTTCACCAGAGTTCAAAAAAGACCTTTCCCCGGTTACTATTGCTGACAAAAATGCAGAAGAAATTATGCGTTCAGCAATAATGAAGGAATATCCAAAACATGGAATACTTGGCGAAGAATTTGGCGCTTATAATGAAGGGGCAGAATATCAATGGGTGCTTGATCCTATTGACGGGACAAAAAGCTATATATGCGGTACAGTTACCTTTGGTACTATGATAGCTCTTCTTAAAAACGGGCAGCCGATTCTTGGTGTTGTTAACCAGCCGGTATTAAAAGAATTCCTGATTGGCGATGGAAAAACAACTGAAATTAATGGCAAAGCTGTAAAAGTAAGAGAATGCAGCAGTCTTGCTGAGGCAGTATTATTAACAACAGATCACCTTCATATTGAAAAATACCAGGATATAAAAAAGTTTGAAGAACTTATCCATAAAGTTAAATTATACCGCAACTGGGGTGATTGTTTTGGATACTATCTTGTGGCAACCGGTTTTGCTGATATTATGATTGATCCTATTATGAATCCATGGGATTTGCTTGCATTAGTTCCTATTATAAGAGGAGCCGGCGGAGTTATTACAGATTATCATGGCGGCGATCCGGTAACTGGCAATAGTATTATTGCTGCAGCACCGGGTGTTCATAAACAGGTAATTAGCATATTAAATAAAAAATAAGCAGTAATTTAAAAAAGCTGTTTCCGTAATTTGAAACCGGAAGCAGCTTTTTGTTTTATATTAAACCTTCCTTTTTACTTTATACCTGCCTACAAAACAATAAATATTATTAGCGTTAAACAGGATATTATAAGCACTTTTGGTTTTGGCTGTGATGATTTAAAAGCAAATGCCATTCCTGCTATTGATAAAAAGAAAAGCAGAATTGATTTTATATCAAACAATGACGTTATAAACGGGACTGTTTTTGTAGTAAGGAAATCAAGTTCAAAAGTGTTTTTCACCGGAACAACTGACATATATAAGAAAAAACAAATTATGGTAAACAACGAATATCTTCTTAAATGCCCGTTTTCCTTAAAATATTCAAGGCCTGTCCTTACAGCTAAAAGAATACCTCCAAACAATGTAAGGTAATAAAGCACTATTATTGTTGATGGTACTCTCCCGGCAAAATGAAGCGGAATTACATGATTTGATGGCAATTCGTAAGTTTTCTTATCTTTTATAACTGCTGCTTTGTATTCCAAATGAGAATCAACATTAAAAGGAGGCAGAGTGCCATAAATCATATCCCCTTTTTGAGTCATTTTTATAAGGTTCCAGTTGTTTCTGTCTGAATATTTCCATTTAATATAGGCATCATCTGTTTTAATATCTGATCTTATAATAACCGGGTAAGGAGTATTTGTATAGTATTTCTTATCGAAATTATAAGAAACTTTTTGCCCTTCGATTCCAATAGTTCCTGAAACAGGGTAATTGCTGCTGGTTACATTATTCAGGTAACCGGCAAGAAATACAATAATAAAAGTACCAAGCCAAAGGATGATATTTTGTTTCATATAGCTGTCTTTATTTTGGGTCAGTGGGAATTATAACTGAAATTTAGTAAATAAAAGAATCTTTTGTAAATTATAGCCATCAAACTTTTACTCTAAGTAACCATATTATAAAATTTAGCAGAATTTGCGGAGAATTTATGGATAAACCTGCAAACAGCATAGTTGTGATATTCGGCGCTTCAGGTGACCTTACCAAGAAGAAACTGATGCCTTCTTTATTCGAATTATATAAGCAGAAAATGATGTGTGATAGTTTCGCTGTACTTGGTGTTGCCAGAACTAAATATGAAGATGAAGCTTTCCGGGACAAAATGTTTGCTGATGTGATAAAATATTCTGAGGATAAAAATATAGATGAAAATCTGCTGAGGAGATTTCTTAATAATGTATATTATCTTTCAATAGATACGGCAAACCAGGATGAATATATCCATTTGAAGACCCGGCTTGAACAACTTGACCAGGTAAAAAAAACTAATGGAAATTACATTTATTACCTCTCAACTCCGCCGCAGTTATATTTGACTGTAGCCCAGGCAATAGGGCGGTTTGGGCTTCAAAATAATAATGGAGATAAAGTTACAAAGAAAATAATTATTGAAAAGCCTTTTGGCACTGATCTTAAATCTGCCATAGACCTGAATGAAAAACTGCATGGTATTTTTAATGAAAACCAGATATACAGGATAGACCATTACCTCGGTAAAGAGACAGTGCAAAATATTCTTGTGCTGCGTTTTGCTAACGGAATTTTTGAACCGATGTGGAACCGTAATTTTATAGATCATGTTGAAATAACCTCTGCAGAATCAATAGGTGTTGAAGGGCGCGGAGGTTATTATGAGGGTTCCGGGGCATTAAGGGATATGATTCAAAATCACATGCTGCAGCTTGCTGGTTTTATTGCTATGGAGCCGCCATCATCATTTGAAGCTCAGGCTGTAAGAAATGAAACATTAAAAGTATTTGAATCTTTACGCCCTATAAAAGATGACGAAGTTGAAAACTATGTGGTTAGGGGACAGTATACAGAATCAGTAGTACGCAGTGAAAAAATAAAAAGTTACAGGGAGGAAGATAATGTTTCCCCTGATTCAAGAACTGAAACTTATGCTGCAATTAAATTTTTTATTGATAACTGGCGCTGGAGCGGGGTACCTTTTTATATAAGGGCGGGGAAACGCCTTCCCACAAGAGTAACAGAAGTAGTTATTCATTTTAAGGAAACACCGCAGCAGTTATTCCAGAAAGATAACAGCGGGCAGTTTGCAAATCAGCTTATTATAAGAATCCAGCCTGACGAAGGAATATTATTAAAATTCGGACTTAAAGTTCCGGGTGCGGGGTATAAAATCCAGACAGTTAATATGGACTTCCATTATTCTGATATGCTTAATTCATTCCTGCCTTCTGCGTATGAACGGCTGCTTCTTGATTGTATGCTTAGTGATTCTACACTTTATGCAAGGGGTGATGCAGTTGAAGCCTGCTGGAAATTTGTTGACCCTATATTAAAAGCATGGAAGGAAAATCCATCTGTTAAGATTTATGGCTATCCTTCAGGTACATGGGGGCCTATGGAATCTTCACACCTGTTTGAGAATAATAAACAGGAATGGAGATATCCATGTAAAAACCTGACTGATGACGGACTCTATTGCGAATTATAAACTATAATTGAAATCAATAATAACGAATATGAATATTAATGTATATAATACTCCACAGGAAATAGCAGAAACTGTTTCAAACAAACTGCTTACTGAAATTCAAAAAAAGGTTGAACTGAAAGAAAATTATTATCTTGCTGTATCAGGCGGCAGTACACCAAAAGTATTATTTCAAAAGCTTGCACAGCCTCCTTTCAGGGAAAAGATTTTATGGCAGTATTTACATATCTTCTGGGTAGATGAAAGATGTGTTCCCCCTGACCATTCTGACAGTAATTATGGCATGACAAAAAAAATACTGCTTGATAATATTAATATTCCCGGATTAAATATTCACAGAATTGCGGGAGAGAATAACCCGGAGTCAGAAATATACCATTATGCCGAAGAAATAAAATCTTTTGTGCCTGAAAGACTTAAACTGCCTTCATTTGATCTTATTTTGCTTGGTATGGGTGCAGACGGACACACTGCCTCTCTTTTTCCTGGCGGAGAATTACTAAGTACCTCAGAAAATATATGTGGTACAGCAGTACATCCTGTCAGCGGGCAAAAACGAATAACTCTCACAAAGGCCGTAATCAATAATGCTTATAATATTGCATTTCTTGTAACCGGTGAAGATAAAGCCGGGACCCTGGCGCATATTATAAAGAAAGAAACTGAAGCAAAACAGTATCCTGCTGCAGGAATAAGCCCTCAAAATGGCAGTATTGAGTGGCTTGTTGACACTTCGGCATATAGTTCAATTGGGTAATAATATGCTGGTATCTATAAAAATTACAGCTGCAGGAGGCAGAATATAGGATTGTTTTTGTTAAACATATCAGCAGTAAAATGTATATTTTTAAGGAAGTTAATTTAAGAGAAAATTTATGCTTGCTAACCCAAAACTTTATGAAATAAATACGCGTGTCTGGATTAAACAGTTTGGAAATAATGCAACGCTGGCAGACGTGCCTGCAGAATACTTTAAGGAACTGGCAGATAAAGGAATAAACATTATCTGGCTGATGGGTATATGGGAAACATGCCCGGATATTATAAAAGATTGCTGCTTTTCCAACGACCTCACTACTTCATACACCAAAGCTCTACCCGGCTGGAAACAGGAAGATGTTGTCGGTTCTCCTTATTCTATAAATACTTACGAAGTTAATCCGCTGCTTGGGAATAAGCAGGATTTACTTAAAATAAGGGAAATCATTAATGGTTTGGGAATGAAGCTTGTCCTTGATTTTGTTCCTAACCATTTTGGCGCCGGAACTAAATATCTTGAAACTAACCCGGATATTTTTCTCCAGGCTGATGATGATTCATTTGGAAAAGACTCATATACCTTTTTTAAGTTAAACGGTAAAGTTTTTGCTCATGGGAGGGACCCATTATTCCCGGCATGGACTGATACAGTACAAATAAACCTTTATAGCCGTGAGGCCCGCGAGTTTTTAACCAATATAATGATAGAACTTTCCGGCTTATGTGATGGCCTCAGGTGTGACATGGCTATGCTTCCTATGAACAATGTTTTTTATAATACATGGCTTGGGATTCACAATAAATATAATGTTCAGAAACCAAAAGAAGAATTCTGGAAAGAAAGCATCGCAAAAGTAAGGCAGCAAATTCCTGATTTTATGTTTATTGCTGAAGTTTACTGGGGACTTGAATGGGAACTGCAGCAATTAGGATTTAATTTTACTTATGATAAACGAATGCTTGAAAGGCTGCTCTCTAATGATATTTATGGAATAAAAGCTCACTTGCAGGCTGAAAAGATATTTCAGGCAAAATCAGTCAGGTTTATTGAAAACCATGATGAACAGAGATCTGTAACCGTTTTCGGCAAAAGCCGGGCTCTGGCCGCAGCAACAATAATAACAACTATATCAGGCATGAAATTATATTATGAGGGGCAATTCTCCGGCAGGCGTGTAAAACTGCCTGTACAGCTATGCAGACAGCCTGAAGAAAGAATATCCAATACAGTTACACGCTATTATAATAAATTATTTAATGCAACAAAGGATGAGATATTTTCAAAAGGCGAATGGCAAATGCTTGAACCTATGCCGGTTGGTTCCGGGAACTTTTCTTTCGAAAGAATGTTTGCATGGCAATGGAAACTTAAAGGCCGGCTTGCGGTTGTTGTAATTAACTATTCTGATAGTACTGCTCAATGCCGGTTAAGGTTTAACCCTTTGTCGGAAAAACCTCAGATAGCCATTGTTGATAAATTGACAGATATGAGTTATAAAAGATCAGTTGAAGAAATAAGAAGCCTTGGACTGTATGTTGAGCTGAAAGCTTTTAACAGTCACATCTTTTTTATTGAAGAAAAATAAAACAAGTAAAATATAACAGTAATTTATTGAAGCCGGTTAAAACCGGCTTTATTATTTTTATGCTGCTGTAAAAATTTTGGTATAAAAATCATTGGATTGATTTCTTATTTTATTCAGGCTTACAATAATTCAGAATACAAAAGATATGATAAAAGGCAGAGGTTCGCAGATAAACCCGGGCAACAGGTTTGAGAAAATTACAGTTGATTTTAACAGTCAGGCAGATGAAATATATGATGATGAATTCTTTCCTGAAAAGAAAATACAAACTGTATTTCTAAAAGATGAATCTAAAAGCATAATTGTTAAAAACAACAGCCGTGATGTAGACTTTACAACCTCTCTTAATCCTTACAGGGGATGTGAGCATGGCTGCGTATACTGTTATGCCCGTCCATATCACGAATATCTTGGCTTTTCATCAGGTATTGATTTTGAATCCAAAATTATGGTTAAAGAAAATGCAGCAGATTTACTGGAACAGGCTTTTAGAAAAAAGAGCTATCAGCCTGATGTGATTGTACTTTCAGGAACAACTGACTGTTACCAGCCTGTTGAAAAGAAGCTTAAAATAACAAGAAAGATTTTAGAGGTATGCCTTAAATACAGGAACCCTGTTTCAGTAATTACTAAAAATGCACTTATTTTACGAGACCTGGATATACTAAAAAAACTTGCAGAAATAAATTTAACATCGGTTACAATAAGCATAACCAGCCTGAACAGAGAGCTAACAGGTATACTTGAACCGAGGACTTCAAGGCCGGAACTGAGACTGAAAACAATTGAAGAATTATCAAAAAATAATATTCCTGTTTCTGTAAACCTGGCGCCGGTTATACCCGGGTTGAATGATGAGGAGATTCCTGCTATACTTAAAAAAGCAGCAGAAAAAGGGGCTTCAGGAGCCGGGCATATTATGTTAAGACTGCCTTATGCGAACAAAGATTTATTTATTGACTGGCTGAATAAATACTATCCGGCAAGAGCAGATAAGATTCTTGGCAGAATTAAATCTGTACGTAAAGGAAAGCTGAACAGCACTGAATGGGGGAAAAGATTTACCGGGGAAGGGGAGATTGCAGATGCTATTAACAAGCTTTTTTATTTATCACGCGATAAATATGGGCTTAATAAACGCCATATCCCTTTAACAACAGAACATTTCCACAGAGAGGTTTCGGAACAAATCAGCTTGTTTTAAGTCAAAACCTTAACCGGCAATAATATATGCAGGAATAAAATTAAATAACCGGTATTCATAACCACCAACTTTTTTGGTAAGTTTGTGAATCCTTTAATATTTATCATCATCTAAATAATAAAATGGCACAGAAAAGAAATCCAAAAGAAAGACAAATCGGTAAAAATACACAGGCTAAAAAACCATTAATTGACCCGAGATATAAAAATACATTCTGGACAGTGGTGGTTGTAGTGATTTTACTGATATTTTTTATAGTAAATAATACGCGTACAGTTGCTGAAAGCGGGCCATTGCCTCCTGGATATAATAAGGACAGCCTTAAAACAAGGTTGAATACACCTGTTCCGGAGGAGCTGAGAATGACTGATTCGGGCGGAAAAAAATAATTAAACGGAGTAAAAATGAAAATTACCCAGTTCATATCAATTTTTCTTATTTCAACTGTTGTTTTACTAGGCTGTGCTGAAAAGGCAGAAAAAGCTGAAACTGCAAAAGCAGAATCTCCGGTGATGGAAAATACCGGTGCGGTTAACAACACTTCTGTTTCTGATGCTAATAAAGCAGGAAAAGCCCCTGATTTTAAACTGCAGAGTATAGACGGAAAAGAAATAAAACTTTCTGATTATAAAGGTAAAATAGTAATCATAGACTTTTGGGCCACATGGTGCGGGCCATGCAGAATGGGTGTTCCAGACCTTGTTGCTCTTCAGAAAGAATATAAAGATAAACTGGTAGTAATTGGTATTTCATTAGACCGTGTTTCAGGTACAGAAAAAGATGTTAAGGCGTTTATAAAACAATATAAAATTAATTATCCCATTATTTTCGGAACAGAGACAGTTGTAAAAGATTATGGTGATATCCAGGCTATTCCAACTTCTTTCATTATTGACCAGAAAGGAAATATTGTTGATAAACATGTAGGCCTTGTCCCAAAAGAAGCTTATATAGGCCAGATTAAATCGCTGCTCTAAGATATATCGGTGTTTATGATTCGGAATTTTAACCCATGTTAAAGCATGGGTTTTTTTATATATTTATCCTGTTACTTCCTTCGGAAAAAGTATAATACAAGACTTATTAAGATACTCAGAAGTACAGAAGTTGCAATAGGAAAATAGAAAGTGAAGTTTTTCCTTTTTATAAAGATGTCGCCTGGTAATTTCCCAATAAAAGGAATTTTATCGCCAAATAAAAAGAATGCTCCTATTATTATAAGGAGTATTCCCCCGATTATAAGCAGTTTTCCTATTTGGTTAAATTCAGGTGACATAATGAAACTTCCGGTGTTGGATTTAGTATAATACCGAAAAAAACGAAAATACTAGCCATTCAATTTATAAAAATATAAGACTTTAAGATAATTATAAAAGGGCAAGATTATGAAAATATTAGACACAAACAGCAAATTTTCTGATACAGGGCTGCTGGTAATAAGAGTTGGTATTGGGTTCTTTTTTGCCTTCGTTTTTGGATGGCCCAAAATAAGCGGTGGCCCGGAATTCTGGGATATGCTTGGCAAAGCAATGAACAATTTGGGAATTGACTTTCTTCCTGTTTTCTGGGGATTTATGGGCGCTGCAGCAGAGTTTCTAGGAGGCATTTTATTGATACTTGGACTTGCATTTCGCCCGGCTCTTGTTTTTATGGGTGTAACCATGATAGTTGCATTTTCGCAGGGACTTGCCGGCGGACAGCCATTTTCACAGTCAACTCATCCGCTGGAATTATTTCTTGTTTTTGTTGGATTATTTTTAACCGGCCCGGGGAAATACAGCCTTGATGCAGTTATTACGAACAAGAGTAAAATTTAGGGCAGCTTAATTACTGCTGCCTCTCATAAATCTTGGTTCCTCAAGGGTAAGAATTAATGAAATCCGGTGTGAATCATCAAGCCTTTCAGTATCAGATGTACTGAAGCGTGCAAAAGAATAATCAATGTTAAGCTTTGGCAGTTTTACGCCTGCGCCTATGGTAAACTGTTTAACATCATTATAACCGCCTCTTACAGCAAAAATACCCTTGTAGTTGTATTCAAGCCCAACATGAGTATCAAAGCTTACGGGGCCAACATTAAAATAAGAAGCATAGCGCCTGTTTTCAAAGCGCATATCAAGGTCAAGGGCAGGTAATAGTTTACCGCCAAGGAAATCAATCATATATGCAGAGCCAACTTTTACAGTAGGAGTAACAAGTTCATTCCTTCCGGTGCTCCAGGCAATAAGTGTTGTAGTAACATCCTGTACATTTGCACCAAGGAAGAAATTTTCAAATGGTATATACTGAGCGCCAATATCAAAACCAATTCCGGTTGCGCTTTCATCGGATATATCCCGCCTTATAATTTTAACACTGGCGCCATAAGAAAGTTTATCAGAATGTTTTTTTGCAAATGAAAGGTAAAATGCCCAATCCTGGTCAGAAAACTCTTTTACCAGTTCAGGATCAATTCTGCCTGATGACTGATTAATGTCATATATCACCTGCCCTGTATTTCTGTCAACAAGAGCTTCTCTTGTATCGGGTATACCATCAACGCCAAGTCTTATAACACTAAGACCAAAACTCATATCTGATTCGTAGGGAATAGCAACTGCAGCATAATCGTAATTAACAAGGTTGCCAAACTGTTCAGCATGCATAAGGGCTATCTGCGGATAGTTAAGATTAGCAAGGCCTGCGGGATTGTAGTAACCTGCACTTATATCATTGGCAATTGCTGTAAAAGTGCCTCCCATTCCAAGGGCGCGTCCGCCAACGCCAAGAGCCATAAACTCACCGGCATATTTACTGAAAACAGTCTGTGCATTTAATTGTGTCATAAATAAAACAAGGACTGCAGGAAGTAAAGCTATTTTTTTGAGCATTTAACGGAGATTCCCTTTTTTCTGGAAAAATTCAGGGAAAGATTGGGAAATAGACACTTAAAATCAAGGTAAAATATAGTGAATCTAACTAATATGAAGAAAAAATAACCCTCCCGTGTCCGAGAGGGTTTATGAATACTAATTTATTTTGCTTTACCCTGTGCAGCAACTGCAGCCTGAGCTTTTGCAATTTCTTCCTGGTCGCCCAAATAATAATGCTTAATAGCTTTAAGATTATCATCAAGTTCATAAACAAGTGGAACGCCTGTTGGAATGTTTAAGCTTACTATTTCTTCATCAGAAATATTATCAAGATATTTAACAAGTGCTCTTAAGCTGTTGCCATGAGCTGCAATAATAACTTTTTTACCTTCATTTAATACCGGGACAATGTTATTGTGCCAGTAAGGTAAAAATCTTGCAACTGTATCTTTAAGGCATTCAGTAACAGGAAGTTCACTTTCGCTAAGATTGCCATAACGTGCTTCATTGCCCGGGTATCTTGCGTCAGTTTTTTCCAATGCTGGTGGTGGAACATCATAGCTTCTTCTCCATACAAGAACCTGGTCATCACCGTATTTTTCAGCAGTCTGAGCTTTGTTTAAGCCCTGCAGAGCGCCGTAATGCCTTTCGTTTAATCTCCATGAATGTTCAACCGGAATCCAGAGTAAATCCAGCTCAGTCTGAACAGCCCATAAAGTTTTAATAGCTCTTTTTAGAACAGAGGTGAACGCCACATCAAAAGTAAAACCGGCTTCTTTTAAAAGCTGCCCTGCTTTTTTAGCTTCTCCCTGTCCTTTTTCAGAGAGGTCAACATCGGTCCAGCCTGTGAATAAATTTTCTTTATTCCAGACACTCTCGCCGTGCCTTATTAACACTAACTTAATCATTATTTTCCCTTTTATTTATTATGTGTAACATTTTCAGGTTTCAGAATATGCAAAAATAGTCATGGATAAACAGCGAAGCAAAAAGTATAATAAAACAATACAAATAAATAAAAACTATTGCCGCGGCAAGGAGCAATTAAGAAACAGGCCCTGTAATAATTTCACGCATCGCATTTTCATTATTTTGTAAATTTATACCAAGTGATGCCAGCTTTGAAATGTCCATGGAAACATCTGCAACCTGAACCATACCGGGAATATCGGCCATAGTAATTGGCTCAACAAGACTGCTGTTAAAACCTGCTTCTTTACAAAGCATAATTCCTATATCATATCTCGAAAGTTTTTCCGGCCCGCCAAAGTTGATAATTTCCTTGTAAACAGGGAATGCAGCTAACTTTTCAATTATTCTTGCAGCTTCATAAAGTGAGAGAGGGCTCCGGTACTGGTCGGTAAAAAGTCTTACTTTCTCCCCCTTTTGCAAATGCAGGTACATTTCATGGAAATGATTTTTTGCATCGTTTAATCCAAAACCAAAAAGCAGGGCGGTACGCAAGATTATGTAATTTTCAAAAGTTTCGGTTATTTTTTGTTCGCCCATTAATTTAGTTTCAGCATACAATGAAAGAGGTATCAGTTTTGCGTCTTCTTTAAGGTATGAACCCCTGTAGCCTGCGTAAACAAGGTCAGTAGAAGTGTAAATAAGCTTTGCATTATAAAAATCACATAATTCAGCTATACTTTGAGTCGCTTTAACATTTATGTTAAAAACATCTTTTGACGGCAGAGAAGAAGCCTTCTGCTGATTTGAAACAGCTGCAGTATGAACAACAATTTCGGGCATAAATGCACTGAAAACTCCTTTTAGCTGGTTATTGTTGGTTATATCAACTTTTACAGAATTGTAATTATTGCATTTTCCGGCACTGGAGTTATAAAGAGTAAGAATTGTATGTGAAACAGATAGCCGTCTGTTAAGATACTCGCCTAAAAGCCCGCTGCCGCCGGTAATTAAAATTTTCATATTGTTCGGGATATGGTGATTTTACTTTGTGGATTATGTGTAAATTTACATAAAATATTTTTTCTCTTATCAGAGTATATTGAATATTATATAAAAATTTTCAATAATCTATCGAAGTTTGTATAATGAGCTGCAAAGCCATAATGCTTTTTAAATTGAGTTATACCTGCTAAAAGAAATAACATGAAAATAAAAAAGAAAACCGGAATGTTCTGCCAGTTTTTAATTAAGAACAGTTTTTAATTTTGGTAATCTATGGACGAAATAAACAAAGATATTAGCCAGGTCCTTCTGGAATTGGGAAAAATTAAACAGGAAAATTCCAGACTTCAAACTGAATGTGCTGAATTAAGAAAAGAGCTGAATGAAATAAAAGGTATAAAAACCAGCAAAACTGCGGATATTGAAAGTATTGCAGAAATGCCGATACAGGATACTGAGGCTTTCACAGAAGATAATTATCGTAAGATACTTAATGATTACCTTAGAATGTATGCAGAAAGAGATGATGATCTTACAAAATACTTTAGTGATAATTTTTCAGGATTTACCGGCGGCGGCGATTTTCTGGTGAAGAGCAAAGATGAATGGATCGCTATTACAAGGCAGGATTTTTCACAGGTGAAAGAATCTTTAAACCTTGAAATAAAGGACATCTCAATCCAGGAACTTTCTGAAACAGTATTTGCAGCAACAAGCTTTTTTACAATCCACCTCCCGATAAAAGATAATATTTTATCAAGGGAAACTGCCCGTTTAGTACTTATTTACTGTAAGGAAGCGCAGGGCTGGAAAATTGTTCATAGCGGTATTTCAATTCCTTATCATCTTGTTCGTGATGGTGAAGTTTATCCAATGGCTGAGCTGGAAAAGCGAAACCGCTTTCTGGAAGACCTTGTTACTGAAAGGACACTTCAATTAACAGAAGCAAATCTGAATCTGCATAAGAGTAATAGAGAACTTGCAGCAAAAGTCAGTGAACAGGCACTTGCTAAAGAGGCATTACGCCAGAGTAATAAAAAGCTGGAAGCTATCCTTTCTGCTTCTCCGGATGGTATTGGTATACTGTCAAAAGACGGAGAGATAAGGTTTATGTCAGATAAGGTGGCTGAGCTGTTTGGATACCCGGCAGGATATAATCATGAAGTTGTAGGCAAATCCGCATTTGAGTTTCTTGATCCGTCTTGTTACGAGTATTTAAGAGAAAATATAAAGGAACTTCTTTCAGGTGAAGACAAAACAGGAATAACAGAATATCTTGCAGTGAAGAAAGATGGCACAAGGTTTTATATTGAGATAAATTCAACCATTTTGTATGATCCTGAGGGTGAACCTGATGGTATATTGTTCATTGAAAGAGATATTTCAGAGCGGAAAAAAGCTGAAGTTCTGATACAAAAACAAAACAAAGAATTATCTGAGCTTAATGCAACAAAAGATAAATTTTTCTCAATTATTGCCCATGACCTCAGAAGCCCATTTCAGGGGTTCATAGGTATAACCCACATAATGGCCGAGGGAATAGATAATTTCCCGCGTGAAAGACTAATCGGTCTGGCAAAAGAAATAAATGAGTCGGCTGTTAATCTGCATAAACTTTTACTAAACCTGCTTGACTGGGCACGCATGCAGGAAGGTACTATTAGTTTTAAGCCAAACCGAATAAACACATCACAAATAATTTTATTTGATAATGACCTTATTGTGAAAAAGGGAAGGCAAAAAGGAATTGATATAGTTTTCAACATTACTGATGATATTAGTATTTATGCTGATGAGGTAATGTTTAATTCAATTATCCGGAATATTATATCAAATGCAGTGAAATTTACAAAACCAGGAGGAAAAATTACTGTTAGTGTAAAAAAGGCCGGGAATAACATGGCAGAGTTTTCAGTTGAAGATACAGGTATTGGAATGTCTGAGGATTTGTGCAATAAGCTTTTCAAAATGAATGAAAAAGTTGGGACTACGGGGACTGACGGAGAACTAAGTACCGGCCTGGGTTTATTGTTATGTAAGGAATTTATAACAAAACATGGTGGAAGTATCCGGGTTGAAAGCTGTGAAAACAAGGGCAGTACATTCTATTTTTCGCTTCCCTGTTTTTGATATTTAACCGATATCAATCAGTATATTGGGGCACATCTATCCCTGAATAAATGACTTATATCGTATATTATTATTTCGGATTTTTACTGCCTTTGATAGTCTGTTAGCATACGAACCGGAGCCTTTAACTTAGTTGTTTGTTCTTAAATTGCATTTTCTAAAGCCCTTTGGTAATTTTATAAATTAACATTGTGAGAGTTTATGAAGAAGCTTGTTTTGCTGTTACTAATGTTTTTAACAACAGCATATTCTCAGGAATCGAGATATTTTGACGCCCCTTTTGGCGGCGGCGGCGGATATTCTCCCGGATGGATATTCCCTAAAATGGATGTCCTTAATAAAAAGCTTCATTTTACAGGCTTTCCTGAACTTAGTACAGGAGGGCTATATACTTCTGGGGGATCCGGTTTTATATATCTTGGTTTTATTCCAGGATTAAGACTGGGTGGAATGGGTTATGGCGGTTCAAACTCTGAATCAGTTATGACGGATGGAATAAACAAAGAAGTTATTTATTCACTTAGCGGGGGCGGTTTTACTGTCGAATATACACTTCCTTTTGTAAGAGATGTCGGAATATCTGTAGGAGCAGTTATTGGAGGAGGCTCACTTAAAGTTGAGTTTTATAAAAACTATTATGACTATAATTGGGACAATTTACTTGAAAATACAAGAAGTGCCGATAATGCAAATACTTCTCCGACAATATCCAACAGCTTCTGGTTTATTTCTCCTACGTTAAATGTAGACATCCCCTTTTACAGGTTTTTAGTTTTTAGAATAGGTGCAGGTTACCAGTTTACATTTGCAGATAAATGGACTATGGACAATGACCGGAGTTTTTCCGGAGTGCCATCAGATTTTAATGGAAACAGCTTTTTTATCCAGTCAGGAATTTTTATAGGTTTCTTCTCATTTTAAGGAAATAAATGAAAAATATATTAGTCACCGGGGGTGCCGGGTTTATTGGGAGTAATTTTATAAATCACATCTTGAAGGAAAGGGATGATTATAACATTATTAATCTTGATAAACTTACCTATGCCGGGAATCCCGAAAATTTAATTCAGTCTGAAAATAATAAAAATTACAATTTCGTTAAGGGAGATATAATTAACTCTGAACTTGTAAATTATATCTTTGAAAAATTTAAAATAAAATATGTGATAAATTTTGCTGCAGAGTCTCATGTTGACCGCAGTATACTGGGCTCAGAGGTATTCTACCAGACAAATGTAATTGGTACAAATGTACTGCTTGAAACAGCCCGGAAATATGAAGTTGAAAAGTTTTTGCAGGTTTCAACAGATGAAGTTTATGGAAGCCTTGGCTCTGAAGGCCTTTTTACAGAAAACACTTCTCTTTCGCCAAACAGCCCATATTCGTCAAGCAAAGCAGGCGCCGATATGATGGCTTTGGCCTTTTACCATACCTATGGGATGCCTGTGGTTGTCACAAGATGTTCAAATAATTATGGGCCATACCAGTTTCCGGAGAAATTAATACCACTGATGATAATAAATGCGCTGAATAATAAATCACTCCCTGTATACGGGGATGGGATGAATGTAAGAGACTGGATTTATGTAATAGACCATAATAAAGCCATAGATCTTGTGTTTGAAAAAGGGAAAACCGGTGAAGTTTATAATATCGGCGCAAGCAATGAAATGCCCAATATTCAGATTATTAAGCTGATTCTTAAATTTTTAAATAAACCTGAAAGCCTTATTCAGTATGTTAAAGACAGGCCCGGGCATGACAGGCGTTATGCAATTGATTCTTCAAAACTTCAAAATGAGCTTGGCTGGAAACCGTCATTTACTTTTGAACAGGCAATTGAACATACGATTAAATGGTACCTGGAAAACCAGGAGTGGTGGAAAAGAATTATTTCGGGGGAGTACCAGAATTACTATTCTCTCCAGTATAAAATTAAATAGTATCGAATCTTATAAGGGTAAAAATGAAAAAATATATCGTTGTTTTTTTAATACTTGTTTCAATTATTGTGCAAGCTCAATCTGATGAAATGCAGGGCTCTTCATCAAAGCTGTTGACGGCAGCAGGAAGTATAAGTGTAACGCTTGGCGGTGATTTTATTGTTACCGGTACATACCCGGCATTAATTACCGAGAGGGTAGACGCTTTTGTAACACGCATGTTTAATACTGCCAAACAAAGTATCTTCTCCCAGCTTCCGAAGGAGCCAGAATATATTCAAATGGCAAAAAAAGATATCGAAAGCTATTCGCTGAGGAATATAATCCTGAAAAGGTCAAATGGAGAGCAGTTAAAGCTTGACCTGCTCAAATTCAGAAAAACAGGTGATTTTTCGCAAAATCCATATCTGCGTAATGATGATGTAATCATTTTCCCACCATCTGACCTTGAAAGAAATTTCTTTGCCATTACAGGAGCTGTAAATAAACCCGGGAAATACCATTACAGGGAAGGTGATAAGCTTTCTGATGCAATTGAACTTGCACAGGGAATAAATAAAGCCTATGAGAATGTAACAAAAGCTGAAATAAACAGGCTTAGTTATGACGGTGAAAAAATGGAAACTATCCCCGTAGAGCTGAACAGCGATTTTACATTGCAAAGAGGAGACCAGATTGTTATTGTTGCCTCTGAAACTCAAAAAAGGGAATTTAAGGTGAAAGTATATGGCGAGGTGAACAATCCGGGTGATATATTTATTACGAAAAATACCACAACTGTTGGTGACGTAATAAAAAAGGCCGGGGGCACTACAGAATTTGCTTCTATGAAGAATGTAAGGCTGTTTACGGGCAAATCTTTCCGTATGCTGGGTGAAATGCTGTATGGAGTTAATTCGGGCGACCATCCCGAGCTATTGATGGAAAAACTGACAGATGCTTCCGAGATGGTTGTTAAAATTGAGCATGCAATGATGTACAGAATGTCAAATGTAACGCTGGAAGATACAGCATACTTCTTTCTTGAAAACCAGCTAAGGGTATTAACCGAGGGAAGTACACTTGATTTAAGCAATCCGGAGAATTTAAATCGGACGATGAGTGATAATGATATACTTATTTTCCCTAAAAAAGAAACAACAGTATATGTTTTCGGGCAGGTTCCTAACATAGGCAGTTATGAATATGTTCCTGGTAAAGACTCTGATTATTATGTTAAATTAGCAGGTGGAATAGGCCCTT